>FWPU01000503.1_pt1 | contig 124911 bp, 117 predicted proteins | sample 2228361 | NCBI WGS metagenome assembly FWPU01 (sample SAMEA103939777, study PRJEB20133) | metagenome | reverse complement strand
AAGACTAGCTCAACGAATGACAAATTCAGGCACGAGGTCAATTTCCAAAAAATTTCCCCCGGAACCTCTTGACACACTCGGCGCTGAGGGCTGCGTTTCCCGTTCGCGCCGCGGCTGATACGATGGTGTTCGGCGTCTGCGGAGGCTCGAGGGGCGTGGGGAGAGGGGCGGGGGCGCTGGCGGTAGCCGTGGCTGTGACGGGGGCGGTGGCCCTGACGGCGGGGGCGCTGCTGCGGGTGCCGCGGCCGGCGGATCCGGCGGGGGCGCTGGCGGCCGGAGAGGAGATGCTGGCTTCGGCGCGGCGGGTGGTGGCGGTGGTGGCCCACCCGGACGACGCCGAGTGGTACGCGGGTGGAACGCTGTCGCTTCTGGCGCGGCGGGGGGCGAAGGTGACGGTGGTCGTGGCCACCGACGGCGAGCGGGGGCCCCGGCGCGGCCTGGACGGCGATCCGCGGCCTCTTGCCGAGATCAGGCGGCAGGAGCAGCGCGCGGCGGCGAGGGAGATAGGGTACGGCGTCGTCTTCCTGGGCCTCCCGGACCGGGGCCTTGGCCGCGTGGCCGACCTGCCCCGGCGGATCGGCGCGACCCTGGCCCCGCTGCGGCCGGACGCGATCCTCACCTTCGATGCGCGCTATCCCGGCCTCCCTTATGTCCACCCGGACCACCAGGCCGTGGGCCGGGCGGTCATGCGCCTCGTGGCGGCTGGCGATCCAGCGGTGCGGGGAGCCGCCGTTTATCTCTTCCATACCCGCCGGCCCGACACGGCGGTGGACATCGGCGCCGCGCTGCCCGCCAAGCTGCGCGCGCTGGCGGCCCACCGGAGCCAGGGGTTCGCCGGCGCGTCAGGGGGGACGGCCGGCAGGGAGGCCGGGAACCCGCCGGCCGGCCTGCGCTCCGGCCTTGAGGCCGGCCTTGCGGTAGAGGTGGAAGGCGCGGCCGGCGGGGCGGCGGCGGGCACCGGGGCGCCTGTAGGGCCCGGTTTCAGGACCGGCGAGGCGGCCGCGAGCTCCGGCGCCCGCAGATGGCTCGGTTTCGGGGCCGGCATGGCCGCGCGGCACTCGGCCGCCCTCGGCCGCGTCATGGGCGTGGGTTTCGCCGAAGTGTTTCGCCGGCCGACCACGTCCGGCCGGCCGACCACGTCCGGCCCGGGAGGCGCAGGGGAGAGGCCCGGCTCATCCGGCGAGGCGGGGGGATGAGGCGTGTACCGCACCCTGCTCTTCCTCCATATGCTGGCGGTCATCGCCTACCTCGGGCCGAGCCTGGGCGGGAGCTTCGTCTTCTGGCGGGCGCGGCGGGTGGGCGACCCGGCCCTCGTGCGGTGGGCGCTGCGCCAGGCGGTGGCGCTGTACAACTTCGAGCACCTCATGCTGGGGGCGGTGGTGCTGACTGGGGCCGGGCTCCTGTGGCAGGGCGGCTGGGCTCTGCTGGAGGCGCCCTGGTTCCGGTGGAAGCTCGGCCTCGTGGCGGCGGTGCTGCTGCCCGTGGAGGCTTGGGACGTGTGGGTGGTGGGGAGGGTGCTTGGCCCGGCGCTGCGGGAGACAGCTCCGGGGGGCGGGCGCGGCCGGGACTCGGGGGCATGCCCGGAGGGTGCCGGGGATGCCCCGCGGAGACAGCCGGAGTTGCCCGAGGAGGCGCTGCGGGCCCACGAGCGGGTGCTGACGGTGGGCGGTGTCCTCTTCACCGGGGCCGTGCTGCCCATCCTCTGGCTCGCGCTGGGGGGCAGGAGCTAGCGCCCGAGTCTTGAGCACCTCGGGGAGGGAAAAGAGCTTGGAGCATTTCCGGCGGGCCGGGCTGGCGCGGATGGGGGGGATGCTCCTCGGGGCGGCGGGCGCCAACCTGGCGGCTTCCCTGGCCATGCTCCTTGTGCTGGCCGGTGCCACCCCGGCCGGGGGCGCCCCCGAGGCGCGCCTGACCTACGTGGCCGCCCACCGACAAGCCGTGGTCACCGGCTGGTCCCTCTGGGTGGGCGCCACCCTGGGGCTGCTCCTCTCTCTGTGGGTGCTGGCACGGCTCGCCGCGCCGCGGTGGCGGCCGGCCTGCCAGTACGCCCTGCTCGTGGCGGGGGTGGGGGCTTCCCTCGATATAGCCGCCGACGTGATCAACATGACGGCGGTGCCGGCCCTGGCGGAGCAGTACGCGGGAGCCCGCTCGGCGGCCGAAGCGGCGGCTGCGGTGAACGCCTTCCGGACCTGGGACGCGGCGGCGGTGGCGCTCACGGGCGGGGCGGGGAACAGCCTCTACGTCCTGGCGGGCGGCCTCATCACCCGGGCGCTGGCGGGGACGCCGTGGATTCCCCGGCTGCTCGTGGCCTGGGGGGCGCTCGTGTGGGCGGCTGCCGCCTTTGCGTCGGCGGCGCTCTTCTGGTGGCCCGCGCTCCTGCCACCCGCAGTGGGAGGCACCATGGTGCTCTATGTTTCCTGGACGGCGGCGGCCGGTCTCTGGCTTATAAGGGAGGAAAGAGCCGGCGGGCAGGCACTGTCTGGCCACTAGTACTAGTGCTATACTGGGATTCGATGGAAAAGGCGCTGGCGCTGCGGCGGACGGTGTATCTTGTGAGGGCGGGAAGCCATGCCTACGGTACAGCCCTGCCGGGAAGCGACCTCGACGTGCGGGGTATCCTTCTCCCGCCGCGGGAATGGCTGCTTGGGCTGAGGGAGGTGGAACAGTTCGAGGGGCGCCGGCCGGACGTGGTGATCTATGCGGCGCGCAAGTTCTTCCGCCTGGCCTTGGCCGGCAACCCCGGCGTGCTCGAGCAGCTCTTCGTCGAGGAGAAGGACGTCCTCTTTGCCACGCCGCTCGGTCGCGCGGTGCGGGAGGGGCGGCATCTCTTCCTCTCGCAGAAGCTTTACAACCCGTTCGTGGGCTATGCCACGAGCCAGCTCAAGCAGATGACGGCCCGCGACGGCCGGGGCCACGACGTGACGAGGACTGATCTCATTGCGGAGCACGGTTACGACACCAAGGCCGCCATGCACCTCATCCGGCTTCTCCGCATGGGGGCGGAGGTGCTGGCCACGGGCGAGCTGCGAACGCGACGCCCGGAGGCGGGCTTCCTCCTCGAAATCCGCGCCGGCAGGCTCGGGCTGGAGGAGGTGCTGGCGCTGGCCGAGGAGCTGCGCGCCGAGGTGGATGCGGCGCTGGCCCGCTCGCCCCTGCCGCCCGAGCCGGATGTGGCCGCGGCGGAGGAGCTTCTCTGCCGCCTCCACGAGGAGGGGCTGCGGTGGCCCGGCAACGGCGAGGCGGACATGGCGCTGCTCCGCTCGGTGACGGGCGGATGAAGCCGTGAGCTCGCGGCCGGAGCTGCCGGAGCCCGCGGCGCGGGTCTTGAGCGCCCTGGAGGCGGCGGGGCACGAGGCGTACCTGGTGGGCGGCTGCGTGCGCGACCTGCTTCTGGGCCGGAAGCCCAAGGACCTGGACGTGGCCACAAGCGCCCGGCCCGAGGAGGTGAAACGCCTCTTCCGCAAGGCGGTGCCCACGGGCGAGCGCTTCGGCACGGTGACGGTGCTGGATTTCAGCGCGCCGGTGGAAGTGACGGCCTTCCGGGCTGAGGGGCAGTACGAGGACGCGCGGTGGCCTTCCGAGGTGCGCTTCGGGGTCACGCTGGCCGAGGACCTGGCCCGGCGGGACTTCACCGTCAACGCCCTGGCCCTCGGCCGGGACGGGCGGCTCGTGGACCCCTTCGGCGGACGCGGGGACCTCGAGGTGCGGGTCATCCGCTGCGTGGGGGATCCGGCGGCGCGCTTCGGAGAGGACGCCCTCAGGATGCTGCGGGCGGCGCGCTTCGCCGCCCAGCTCGGCTTTGCGGTGGAGCCGGCGACGCGGGCGGCCATGAGCGCCTGCGCCCCCCTCATAGAGCGCGTGAGCGCCGAGCGGGTGCGGGACGAGCTTCTGCGGACGCTCCTGGCGCCGGACCACCGCGCGGGCTTCGACCTGCTCCTGTCCGCCGGCCTCCTTGCGCGCGTGGCTCCCGAGGTGGCGGCCATGGCGGGCGTGGAGCAGGGCGGCCACCACGCCCACGACGTGTACACCCACTCGCTCCTGACGGTGGCAGACAAGGACCACGCCGGTCTTGCCCTGGCCCAGCTCCTCCACGACGTGGGGAAGCCAGATACGCGCTCGGTCGCGGACGGAGAGGTGCACTTCTACCGCCACGAGGTGGTGGGCGCGGAGAAGGCGGCCGCCCTCCTCCGGCGGCTGCGCTTCGCCGGGGAAACGGTGGAGCTGGTGGCCGTGCTCGTGCGAAACCACCTGGTCTACGGCCTCCGGCGGGCGGGGGAGGGGGCCTACCGCCGGCTCATCCGGCGGGTGGGGCGGGAGCGGGTGCCGCTCCTGGCGCGGCTCGTGCGGGCCGACGTGGCGGCCCACGGGCGGATGCCGCCGGAGCGCGCCGCCGAGGTGGAAGGGATCCTGGCGCGCCTCGAGGAGTTGGCGGCGCGGCCGGAGCCGCTCACGGTGCGGGATCTGGCCATCGGCGGGCACGATGTGATGGAGGCGCTGGGGATCGGGCCGGGGCCCCTCGTGGGCCGGGTGCTGGAGAGATGCCTTGAGGCGGTGCTGGACGACCCCTCCCTCAACACACGGGAGCGCCTTCTCTCCCTGGTGGAAGCCTTCGGGCGCCAGGTGGCCGGGATGGGCGGGGAGCGGGGCGAAGCGCGGGAGATGCGCGGCGAGTGAGGCGCAGCCCGGGAGGGAGACAGGCTCCCCCCCCTGCCGCCGCGCCGTGGCACCCAGGGCGGCTCTCCTGAGCGAATGCGCCGTTAAGGCGCGGACGACGGTGGCGACGCCGGCCTATTTCAGAAGGATGGCTACCACGAGGGCGGTGACGCCGCTGGCCCAGAAGGCGAAGGCCCATTTGATGAGGCGGGCCTCGGTGCGGCTCACCTTGCTGTCTATCTCGGCGCGCAACTCGGTGACGGCCCGGTCGAGCTTGGCCTCGAGCGCTGCGATGGTCCGGTCGAACCTTGCCTCGAGCGCAGCGTTGGCCTGGTTGAGCTTGGCCTCGACCGCTGTGATGGCCCGGTCGAACCTTGCCTCAAGCGCAGCGAACTTCTGGTCCATGCGGTCGAGGACGCGGTCCTGACCGGAGCCCAGAACAGAGTTGAGCACCTCGACCAGGTCGCGGGAGGCAGCCTCGCCGAGGACGGCGCGCACGCTGTCGGGCAGAAGGATGATCGTCACGTCGCTCACTCTCTCACCTCCTATGCTACCAATTGCCTCCGTAGCCGGTACATGGCTGTCTCCTGCAAGTCTAGCAAATTATGGCACTGCGTGCAAGGGAGGTAGGTAGGGCCGGGACGACCAGATTACGAGGGCCCAAGGGGCCGGTGACTAGGTGGGGGACGGCGGAGCCTCTCCGGGTTCCAGGGAAGCCAGAATGGCGTGGAACTCGTCGGCGCAATGGTGCTCGCGGCAGATGGCTTCGAGAAGGCCGAGGTCGAGCCGGTCCCTGTAGGCCAGGATGAGCCTCCGGGCCCACTCCCTGGAGGAGCGATCCTGCCACTGCCTGGCTGCGGAGACGCGATCGGAGATGATGTCCTCGAGGGAGAGAAGGGAAACCTCAAGGCCGTCGATCTCAACGGTCACCAGCCGGCTCATCTCGCCCGTTTCGAGCCGCCCGGGAAACTCGACCACCAAGTCCGCGTCGGGATGGTAGAATGCGCGCCCCTCGCGTTTGAAGCCGAGGTTTTCCAGAACGGGGGCCACCTCCGACACCGGGTCCGAGAGGGCGTAGTCCACGTCGGCCGTCATGTACAGGCCCCGGGTGTAGGCTTCGACGACCATCCCGCCTACCACGTATGCTTGGAACCCGTGCCGGCGAAGCGCCTCCTGCACCGTGGCTGCCCCGAGAAGCGTGCGGCGGAGATGATCGGCTTCTGCCCGCAGGCTTTGGAGGCGCTCCCTCAGATCCGCATCAGGAGGCGTTTCCTGCCGATCCAGACCATTTCCCCCTTTGCTCGGGCCCTGGCCAGGACCGCGCAGAGAAGGCGGTCGAGGGCTCGCTCTTCGTCGGGCGAGCGCGGCCTGCGCCGGGGATATCTCCGGGAAACAGGGAAAAGGGCGCGGAAGCGCCGCGGGTAAAGGCGGTCGAACTCCTCGAATTTCACTCTGGTCGCCTCCGCTCGTCACCGCTGCCTGGCGGCAGGGTAACAGAATCGCCGGTTGGTCGAAAGGGGTGGCGCTGGGACTCCCCCGGCGCAAGCCGCCGCGCGGGGCTGCGTACGGGCGGCCGGCGGGCGCGGAGGAGGCAGGGCCGCCGGCGGAGGGACTAGGCTTCCTTGATGAAGGTGCGATGGAGCGCCCGGACCACGCGCTCCACGTCCGCGGCGTCGATGACGCAGGAGATGCTGATGTCGGAGGTGCTGATCATCTGGATGTTGACGCCCTGGTCGGCGATGGTGCGGAACATGCGCGCCGCCACGCCGGGGTGGCTCACCATGCCGGCGCCCACGATGGACACCTTGCCCACCCCGCGCTCCGCCTCGACCCCCTCGGCTCCCAGGTCGCGGGCCAGTTCCTCGGCGGCGGCGCGGGCGGCCGGGAGGTCCGCCTCTCCCACCGTGAAGGAGATGTCGTTGCTGCCGGCCCGGCTGCCGCTCTGGATGATCATGTCCACGTTGACCTCGCGCGCCGCCAGCGCCTCGAAGAGACGGGCGGCGATGCCCGGCCGGTCCGGCACCCCCTTGATGGTCACCTTGGCCACGTCGGTGGTGTGGGCGATGCCGATGACGACGCGGCCCTTCTCCAGACCCGCGGCCGCGGACCCCCCACCCGGAGCGGTCGCACCGCTCCCCGTCGCCCCCGTCCCGTCGCCGCCGGCCGTGTCCCCTCGTTTTGCTTGGGCGGTCACCAAGGTCCCCTCCTCCTCGCTGAAACTAGACCGCACGTGGAGAGGGACGCCGTATTTCTTGGCGATCTCCACGCAGCGCAGGTGCAGCACGCGGGCGCCCAGGGCCGCCAGCTCCAGCATCTCGTCGTAGGAGACGCGGTCGAGCTTGCGGGCGCCGGGCACCACGCGCGGATCGGCCGAGAAGACGCCGGGCACGTCGGTGTAGATCTCGCACACCTCGGCGCCCAGGGCGGCGGCCAGGGCCACGGCGGTGGTGTCGGAGCCCCCGCGGCCCAGGGTGGTGATGTCATCGTCCTCCGTCACGCCCTGGAAGCCGGCCACCACGGCGACGCGGCCGGATGTGAGTTCCGCCAGGATGCGGGAGCAATCAATGTCCACTATCTTGGCCTTGGTGTGGGCCTCGTCGGTGCGGATGCCGCACTGGGCGCCCGTGAGGGAGACGGCGTCCTGCCCCATGGTCTGGAGGGCCATGGCCATGAGGGCGATGGAGATCTGCTCGCCCGTGGCCAGGAGCATGTCGAGCTCCCGGCCGCTCGGCTGGTCGGTGATCTCGCGGGCCTTGGCCAGGAGCAGGTCCGTGGTGTCGCCCTGGGCGGATACCACCACCACGGGGGCGAAGCCACGGCGCGCGGCCTGCACCACGCGCGCGGCGGCCGTCCGGATCCGTTCCGCGTCGGCCACGCTGCTGCCGCCGAACTTCATCACGGCCACGCGCGGCGCGGCGCCCCTCGGCCGGTGGCCGGCGCCGGCCGCGGCGGTCGCCGCGGCGGATTCCCCGACGCTCTCGGTGCCCGTGGCGCGCGACACGTCCTCACCCCTCGCAGCGGATGTGGTTTTCCAGGCGGCACAGTTCGGGATGCTCGCCCAGCTCGGCCACGGCCGCTCGGAGGTTGCGCTCCAGGCAGGCATCGGTGAGGAAGACGAGCTCCGCGCGCCCCTGGGCCAGAGGTCGCTGGATGACGGAGCGGAGGTTCACGCCGGCCAGGCCGAAGACCTGGGCCACCTGGCCCAGCACCCCCGGCCGGTCCTCGGCGGCAAAGCGCAGGTAATGGGCCAGCACCGCCTCGTCCATGGGCAGCACCTCCATGTCCCGGTGGCAGGTGCAGGCCAATGAGCGGTAGCCCTGCTGGCGGTTGCGAAGGGCCTCGAGGAGATCTGCGGCCACGGCGCTGGCCGTGGCGTCGCCGCCGGCGCCGCGGCCGGTGAAGGTGACCGGTCCCACGAAGTTGCCCTCCACGAGGATGCTGTTGAGGCTCCCGTCCACCTTGGCCAAGGGGTGGTCGAGGGGGAGAAGGGTGGGGTGCACGCGGACCTCGATCCTCCCCTCGCTCTCACGGCCGGTGGCGACGAGCTTGATCACGTAGCCGAGCTCCCGCGCGAGCTGGATGTCCCGCGGCGTGACGCGGGCGATGCCCTCCATGTAGACGGCGTCGGGGTCCACGGGGGCGCCGAAGGCCACCGCAGCCAGAATGGCCAGCTTGCGCCGGGCGTCGTGCCCCTCCACGTCGTCCGTGGGATCGGCCTCGGCGTAGCCATGCGCCTGGGCCTCGGCGAGGGCCTCGGCGTAGGAGCGGCCGTCGTGGGTCATGCGGGTCAGGATGTAGTTGGTGGTGCCGTTGAGGATGCCCTGGATGCCGGTGAGGCGATTGGCCGCCAGGCAGTACTTGAGGGGCCGGATGATGGGCGTGCCGCCGGCCACGCTGGCCTCGAAGAAGAGATCGGCCCCGAAGGCCTCGGCCGCATCCAGGACCTCGCGGCCGTGGTAGGCCAGAAGCTCCTTGTTCGCCGTTACCACGGACTTGCCGCGGCGGAGGCTCTCCAGGACGATCTCCCGGGCGAGCTCGCGGCCGCCTATCAGCTCCACCACCACGCCGATCTCGGGGTCGTCCACGATGGTCCAGGGGTCGGTGGTGAGGAGGGCGGGATCAACCTCCACCCTGCGGGGTTTGGTCGGGTCGCGGACGAGGATGCGCCGGATCTCGGGCGCCATGCCCCAGCGTTCGGCAAGAAGGCGACCGTTGGCGCGCAGGAGACGGACAAGACCGCTGCCCACGTTGCCGAGACCGCAGAGCCCCACCGCGTGGGTGAGGGGCATGTCCCCACCTCCTCGCGCCGGTCTCCCCCCGTTCCCGGAAAGGGGCGGGGTCCCGGCAACCTTAGCGATTGTAGGGCAGGTGGGGAGAGAGTGACAAGGCACGGGGCCGGCCCCGGCTGCGCCGCCGGACGAAGCCCCGGCCGTCGGCCTGCCTCTCCCCGGCACGCCTTGCCCTGCGGCACGGATTCGCCCCCCGCGGCCGCGTGTGGCAAAATGGCGGGGGGTGATACCTTTGGCGGGCGGGGGCGTCTGGCTGCGGGGGGCGGCGGCCGCCGGGCTATTGGCTCTGTTGGGCCTGGCCCTGGCCGCCGTGCCGCCCGAGGCCACCCTCGGTGGGCGCATCCGCCTCGTCTACGCCCACGCCGGCGCCATCTGGGCCGGCCTCCTCCTTTACCTGGCGGCGTCCGGGGCCGCCCTGACCGCCTTGCGGGGCCGGGCGCGCCTGGACTGGGCCCTCGCCGCCGACGTGGTGGGCACCGTCTTTCTCGTCGTGGGCAACGTGCTGGCCCTTTTCGCCATGCAGTACATCTGGGGTGGGCTCTTCCTGGCGGAGCCCCGGTTCCTGACCAACGTGAAGATCCTGATCACGGCCCTGGCGGCCCACGCCGTGGCCTGGGCGGCCTCCTCCCCGGCGACCCGGGTGGCGGCCGTGGTGGGCAAGACGGCGGTGGCCTACTGGTGGGTGCTGACCACCGAACTCGTCATGCACCCCGATCGGCCCGTTCTGCGGGGCGATCCCGTCATGCTCGCCGCCTTCGCCGCCGTGATGGGGGCCTACCTGGCCCTCGCCTTGGCGTCCGTGGCCGTCGTGCGGCGCCGCGTGCCCTGAGGCGGCGGGCCCCGCCGGGGCGGCCCGGGCGGCAGGGTACCGGTCGCAAGACCCAACGGTGCGCAACTGGCAGGATATCCTCTCTTTCGCGGCAGGAGACGGGGCCGAGTGTTGCCAATCTTTCAATCCCGTGAAGCGGCATGGTCCCGGTCCGGGTTGGCGGGCGGGAGCCTGCTTCTTGGCGGCCCTGCTTTTCGTGGCGTGCTGTTGCCCGCCCGCGGCGGCGGAGGCGGATGTGTTGCGCGCCCGGCGCAGCGAGGCCTGGCGGCTGCTGGCGGAGGCCAGGGGTCGGGAGGCCGAGGCGCTGCGGGAGCTGCTGGCGGCGACGGCGCGGATGGAGCGCGCCCGGGACCGGCTGGCCGGGGCCCGGCGGGAGGCCGCGGCCGCGCGCAGGGAGTACGAGGAGACGGCGCGGACGGTGGCGGCGCTGGAGACCGAGGTGGCGCGCCGGCGCCGGGTGGCGGACGCCTGGCTCAGGTTCCTCTATGAGGAGGGGCCGGTTGCCTACCTGGACGTGGTCCTGGGAGCGGCCGACTTCCGCGACTTCACCAACCGCCTGGAGGTGCTGAGCCGCATCGTCGGGGGCGCCGTGCGCCGCTTGCGGGAGGTACGGATCCTGCACGATCGCCTGACCCGGCGCCGCACGGAGCTGGCGGCGCGAGCCCAAACCCTAACCGGCGCGCAGAGGCGGTTGGAGGCGGCCCTGCGGGAAGCCGAGAGAGAGGCGCGGCGGCGCGAGATCGCCCTGGCCGGCGCGCGGACCAACCTGGGCGAACGGATCGCCGACCTGGACCGCCTGGACGCCCTTTGGCGGGAGCGGTTGCCCTCCCTGCGCAGGATGCTGGAGTTGCTGCCCGTCCTGGCCTGGGAGCGGGTTCCCCCGGACGCCGTGGAACCCGAGGACGGCCTGACGGGGCGGTTGCGGGTGGTTCTGCGGGAGGAAACCGTCAACAGGTGGCTCTTCGCCCCTTATCCGGAGCTGGCCTCCCTCCGCCTGGCCTTTCACCCCGGCCGCGTGGTGGTGGCGGAGGGAACCGGGCCGGAGGAGAATTGGCGCCTGGAGGGGCCTCTCGTGGTGGCGGAGGGGCGGATCCGGTGGGTTCCCGTCCGGATGGACTTTCTCGGCGTGCCCGTGGGGGAGCGGGTGCTGGCCGAGCTGGCCGCCTCCCGTGGCTTCGCCCTGCCCTTGGAGAGGGTAGCCGGACCCCTGCGCCTCCTGGATGTGGAGGTGGAGGAGGGCACCCTTCTGCTGCGTCTCGGCGCGTGACGCGGCTCGGTCCGGGGACCTCCGGCCCGTCCCGGGGCGGCCGACGCTTTCCGGATTCCTTGCGGGACAATATAATGGATAAAACTTTAGGCCCCGAGGTGGCGGCATGGATCCCGTGCGCATAAGGGCGCGCTACCGGGAGGCGGGACAACGCATGACGGTGCAGCGGCAGGCGGTGGCCAGCGTCCTGGCGGGCGACCGCACCCACCCGTCGGCGCGGCAGGTCCTGGAGCGTGTCCGGAGCCGCTTCCCCACCATCGCACCGGGGACGGTGTACCGCATCCTGGACGAGCTGGTGGCCATGGGGGAGCTGAGGGCCGTGGAGGGGGAGGGAGGGGGTCGCCGCTACGATCCCAACCTCGCCCCCCACGCCCATCTGCTATGCCGTTCCTGCGGCACCCTGGAGGACGTGTCCCTGGAGGACCTGAGCGTGGAGGTGGCGCCCGCCTTCGCCGCCGCGCGGGAGGTGCACTCCGCCAGGGTGATGGTCCACGGCCTCTGTGCCAACTGCTCGGCCTCGGCCGCGCCCAGCGACGGCCCGTCGGGGCGCCCGGCCTGCGCCGCAGCCCGCGATGCCGAAGGCGGTCGGGGGCTCAGCGAGACGACTTTTGCAGGAAAAAGTGAAAGCCGTCCTGCCTTTCCTCCAGACCCAGAAGGCGGTGCCCGGTGATCTCGGCCCAGACGGGGATGTCCTTTTTGGAGCCGGGATCGGTGGCGACCACTTCCAGAACGCGGCCGGTGTCCAGTTTCTGCATGGCCTGCTGGGTCCTGAGGACGGGCAGGGGGCAGCAGAGCCCCCGCACATCCAGGACCTGATCCGGTCCCCAAGCCGGGAAGCCTTCTCCCTCCGCCAGTGCCATGCCGTTTCCCCTCCTAATATCCGTAAAGTCCGATAGACTTGCTTGGAATTATAACCGCCTTTACCTCCTGCCTGTCAAGGCCCGGGACAGCGAGAGGGCAGAGGCATGGTTCGTGCCGCTCATGCGCCTGGAGGGAGGGTTCGGGGGCCGGGCATGGAATTATGCCCTGGCGGGGTGGGACGGGAGATGGAGGACCGAGGTCTGGCGCTCTTCGTGGACGGGCACAGCCTCTTTCACCGGGCCTACTTTGCCCTGCCGCCCCTGACGGGGCCGGCCGGGCAGCCCACCAACGCCGTGTACGGCTTCCTCACCATGCTGCTCCGCCTGCTGGCGGAGCGGAGGCCGCAATACGTGGCGGTGGCCCTGGACCGGGGCACCCCCACCTTCAGGCACGAAACCTTCGAACGGTACAAGGCCCACCGACCCGAGATGGACGACGCCCTGCGCAGTCAGCTCCCCCTCCTCCGGCGGGTTCTGGCGGCCCTGCGCATTCCCGTGGTGGAGGCCGAGGGCTACGAGGCCGACGACGTTCTCGGCACCCTGGCCCGCCTGGCCAAGGAGAGGGGGCTCGCGGTGGTACTGGTTTCGGGCGACCGGGACCTGCTCCAGTTGGTGGAGCCGGGGGTCCAGGCCGTCCTGACCCGGCGGGGCATCTCCGAGCTGGAGGTCTTCGATGAGAAGCGGGTGACGGCCGAACTGGGGGTCACGCCCACCCAGTTGGTGGATGTCAAGGCCCTGCAGGGCGACGCCTCCGACAACATACCCGGTGTCCCCGGCATCGGGGAGAAGACAGCCCTGCGTCTCATCCGCCGGTACGGGAGCGTAGAGGAGCTCTTCCGCCGCCTGGACGAGGTGGGCGGCAAGGCGGCGGAGGCGTTGGCCGCCCACCGGGAGCAGGTGGAGCTGGCGCGCCGGCTGGCGGCCATCGTGCGGGAGGTGCCCGGCGTGACGGAGGAAACCCTGGCGGCGGCGGGGCGGCAGGCGCCGGCGGCCGACGAGGTGCGCGCCGTCTTCGCCGAACTGGGTTTTCGTTCCCTGCTCAAGCGGGTGCTGCCGCCGGGGGCGGACGGCGAGGCGTCGGCCGGGGCGGCGGCCGAGGCGGGGACCGCACCCCCTTCCGGGGCGGCGGAGGGAACGGCGAAACCGGAAGGGGCGGTGGAGGCGGCGGAGGGGTGCGCCCGCCACGGCGGGGGCGGGAGCCCCGTGCGAATGGGCGAGGAGGCGCGGCGGCGGCTTGCGGCCCTGGCTTCCCTGGCCCGCCGCTCGGCCCTGGCGGTGGCCTACGAGCCGGGGGTGGGGATCGCCCTCGGGGCGCCGGGCGGCGAGGAGATCCTGCTGCTGGCGGCTGCAGCCGACGGGGGTCTCCCGGACGACGGCCCCCTGGCCGAGCTCCTGGGCGATGAGACGGTGACCAAGGTGGGCCACGGTCTAAAGCCGCTGGCGCGGGGCTGCCTGCGGCGGGGCCGGCGACTGGCGGGGCCCCTCTGGGACACGGCCGTGGGCGCCTACCTCCTGGACCCCGGGCGAACGGCTTACGATCTGTTCGACCTCTGCCGCCGGTTTTCGGGTGAAGGGGAGGGGGCTCCGGCCCTCGCCGCGGACCCGGCCGCGGCTTCCCTGGCGGAGCGGGCCGCGGCGGCGGCAAGGCTCCTCGAGCCCATGCGCGCCGAGATGGAGGCCCGGGGCCTCGGCCTCCTGGCCCGGGAGGTGGAGATGCCCCTGGTGCCGGTGCTGGCCGCCATGGAGGAAGCAGGCGTGCGGGTGGACGCCGCCGTGCTGGAGGAGCTGGGCGGTGAGTTCGCCGCCCGCATCGGCGAGCTGGAGGCCGAGATCCACCGCCTGGTGGGGGAAGCCTTCAACATCAACTCGCCCCAGCAGTTGGCCCACGTGCTGTACGAACGCCTGGGCCTGCCGTCGGGGCGGCGGACCAAGACGGGCTACTCCACCGACGCCGCCGTCCTGACGGAATTGGCCGCCGTCCATCCAGTGCCCCGGCTCGTCCTGGAGTACCGGCACCTGGTCAAGCTCCAGGGGACCTACGTGGAGGGTCTGCGCAGCCTCATCTCCCCCCGGGACGGCCGGGTGCACACCACCTTTCACCAGACGGTGACGGCCACGGGCCGCCTCTCCTCCGCCGACCCCAACCTCCAGAACATCCCCGTCCGCGAGGCCCTGGGCCGGCGGATACGGCGGGCCTTCGTGGCGGAGCCGGGTTGGGTGCTGGTATCGGCCGACTATTCCCAGATCGAACTGAGGATCCTGGCCCACATGGCGGGGGACGAGGCTCTCATCGAGGCTTTCCGCCGCGGGGAGGACGTCCACAGGGCCACGGCCGCCCGGGTTTTTGGCGTGGCGCCCGACCAGGTGACGGAGGAGATGCGGTCGGCGGCCAAGATGGTCAACTTTGGCATCGCCTACGGCATCAGCGACTACGGTCTGGCCCAGGGGCTGCGCATCGAGCAGGAGGAGGCCCGGGGCGTCATAGACAGCTACTTCGAGCGCTTCCCCGGCGTGCGGCGCTACTGCCGGGAGACCATCGAGCAGGCCCGCCGGGACGGTTACGTCCGTACCCTCTTCGGCCGGATCCGCTACCTGCCCGACCTGCACAACCGGGTGCCGGCGCGGCGGCGCTTCGCCGAGCGGACGGCCGTCAACACTCCCATCCAGGGAACGGCGGCCGACATTATCAAGATGGCCATGCTCCGCCTGGCCCGGGCCCTGGCCGGACAGCGTCTGCGGACCAGGCTCGTGCTGCAGGTCCACGACGAGCTCATGGTGGAGGCGCCGGCCGAGGAGGCTCCTCTGGCGGCGCGCCTCCTGGTGGACGCCATGGAGGGGGCCGCCTCTCTGGCTGTTCCCCTGGTGGCCGAGGTCAAGGCGGGTCCCAACTGGTATGACCTGGAGCCCTTGGCGGTGGACCGTGCCGCGACCGACACCGGTGCCGCCGGCGGTCGGCGCCCCGCCTTTGCCGCACCGCCGTCCCGCGGCCCGCAAGGCGGGCCGGGGCGCAGAGAAGCCTGACCAAAACCGGGCCCCAAGTCCCTTGCTTTGACCACGGGGAGGTCCGGGGGGAAGCGCTGAGGAGGGGGGAGGAATACGCCGGAGCTGCCCGAGGTGGAGACCATAAGGCGCGACCTGGAGCCGGTCCTGGCGGGCGCCGCCGTGGCGGCGGCCGAGCTCCGCTCCCCCCATTGCCTGGCCGTTCTGGATCACCTCCCGGCCGGGCGGTTTGCCGGCGGGAGGGCGGGTCCCGGCCGGATCCCGACCGGCGCCCGCGGGGATGACGGTGCGGCGGCGGCCCTGGGGGCATTGGTGGGCCGGCGTGTGGCGGCCCTGGGCCGCCGGGGCAAGCTCCTGACCCTGGAGCTGGAGCCGGGGGGCGCGGCGGCCGCCTTTCATCTCCGCATGACGGGGCAGCTCCTCCTGCGTCCGGAGCCGGACGGAGCCCTCGAGGGGGACCGCCACACCCACCTGGTGCTCCGCTTCCGGCAGGCGCGCACGCCGACGGGGGAGGCCCATCTGTATCTGCGCGACGTGCGGCGCTTCGGGCGCCTGTATTTGGCTTCCGCGCGGGCGGGGCTTCCCTATCCCGCGGGAACGGACGCCCTGGAGGGCGCCGACGACCTGGCGGGCCTCCTCGGACGCCTGCTGGCAGGGCAGCGGGCTCCCGTCAAGTCCCTCCTCCTCGACCAGCGGCGCCTGGCTGGACTGGGCAACATCTACGGCGACGAGGTGCTCTTCGCGGCCGGGATCAACCCGCTCCGCCCCGGCGGGAGCCTGGCGGAGGGCGAGGTGGTCCGGCTGGCGGAGGCCATCACCGCCGTCCTGGGTGAGGCTCTGGCCGCGCGCGGCACCACCTTCTCCGATTACCGGGATGCCAGGGGGGAACCCGGGGGGTACGCGGCCAGGCTGCGCGTTTACCGCCGGGAAGGGAGCCCCTGCCGGCGGTGCGGCACCGTCATCGCGAAGACGCGGGTGGGGGGGCGTCCCACCAGGTACTGTCCCGCCTGCCAGCCGGAGCTGCCGCGCCGCGGCGCGGGAAGGGGGTGAGGGTTTGCTCCACAGCGTGACCCTGGAGTTTGATGACGCCGACCGCCTGCGGGCGGCCGTGGAGCACCTGTGGAACAAGCTCGGTTTCACGGGCGAGCTCGGTGTCGAACCGCGGGGCAAGGGAGGCTGGCGCCTGGAAGTGATAGCCGAGAGGGAAATCCGGGCGGCCACCCTGGAAAAGCTGGGCGGCAGGGTGGTGGAGACCTGACCGGAACCCACGCGACGCCTGGCGGGCGGAGCTGGCCTGCTGCGTCCCGCCGGCCGTGCCAGGCACCGCCGCCGCGGCCGGCATATTGTGTGCCCGGGTGAGGCCGGTGGCGGGGGGCTGGTGGGCGGCGGCAATGGCCGTCAGCCTGGATGGGGTGGCGGTGGGCGCGGCGTACGGCGCGGTGCGGCTCCTCATACCCGTCGCCTCCCTCGTCCTGGTGGGAGTGTCCGCGGCCGTCCTGGCCCTCGCGGGGGGCCTGGCCGGCGTCACGGGGGGCGTCCTGGCGGCGGGGCGGGCGCGGACCATGGGGGCTCTGCTCCTCCTGGTCCTTGGCGTCCTCCATCTGGCGCGTGCCCGCCGTCTGACCCGGGGGGAATGGTCCGGCCGGCGTGGCCGCGGCGACGGGGCACCCGCCGCAGCGGGTGCGGACGCCGGCGGCGGAGCGGCCCCTTTTTACGCCGAGCCGCGCCTCCTGTTGCGCGTGCGCCTGCTGAACCTGGCCGTCCACGTGGTGCTGGAGCCGGAGACGGCCGACGTGGATCGGTCCGGGCGGTTGGAGGCGGGCGAGGCGCTCCTGGTGGGGCTGAGCCTGGGCCTCGACGGGGCGGCGGCCGGGCTGGCGGCGGGCATGGCCGAGGCGGGGAGCACCCTCTTCCTGGCGGGCTTTCCCCTACTGGTGGGCGTTTTCCAGGTCGCCGCCCTGGCCTGCGGCTGGCGCCTTGGGAGACGGCGCCTGCCGCCGCCCCTGGCGGCCGGTTTCGGCTACCTGCCCGGCGCGGCCCTGGTGGGCCTAGCCCTCGCCCGCCTCCTTATCGCCCGCTGAACCGCCGGGCCCGTTCGCCGGAGGGAGGCAGCGGAACCGCCGGCGGTGTGGGTTCACCGCGTCCCCTGTGGCTGGGGAACGGCGCGTCGGCCTTTGAACCCCGTAATACCGCCGCTATCATCGGTGACGGCGGCAGATGCCCGCGGGACAGGGGCGGCGGGAGGGGGGACGGGCCGTGCTCGTTATCGGGCTCACCGGCGGCATCGCCAGCGGCAAGAGCACGGTGGCGCGCTGGCTGGCGGAAGCGGGGGCGTCCGTGGTGGATGCCGACCGGGTGGCCCGCGAGGTTACCCGCCGGGGGCGGCCCGCCTGGCGGGAGGTGCTGACGGCCTTTGGCCCCCGGATCACGCGGCCCGACGGCAGCCTCGACCGGGCGGCCCTGGCGAGCCTCGTTTTCTCGGACCCGGAGGCCTTGGCCAGGCTGAACCGCGCCACCCATCCCCATATACTCAGGGCGATCAGGCGGCGCCTCGCCCTCCTGCGGCGGCGCGGCGTCCGGGTGGCGGTGGTGGAAGTACCGCTGCTCTTCGAGGCGGGGTGGGAGGACCTGGTGGACGAGGTCTGGGTGGTGGCGGTCCGGGAGGAGGTCCAGCGGGAGAGGCTGGCAGGCCGCGGGTTCTCGCCTGCGGAGGCCGCAGGGCGCCTGGCGGCGCAGCTCCCCCTGGCGGAGAAGGTGAAGGGCGCCGACGTGGTCCTGGACGGGGAGGCACCGCCGGCCGAGGCTCGCTGCCGCGCCCTGGAGCTGTACCGGGCGGCCCTGGAACGGGCCGGCGCCGCGGAGCGAAGGTGACCTCTTCCGCCGGCGATCCTCGGCCGGGACACGGCGGCGGGCGGGCATGGCCCACCCGTCGGCCGGTGCTCGTGGTGGCCCTGGCCCTGGCCCTGGCCGGGGTGGCCTGCCTCTACGGGGCCCATCCCCTGCGTTACCGCACCGAGCTCGCGGCGACGGCGGCGCGCCACGGCTTTGATCCCCTCTTCCTGGCGGCGGTGGTCAAGGTGGAAAGCGGCTTCGATCCCCTGGCCACCTCGAGCCGAGGGGCGCGCGGCCTCATGCAGGTGATGCCGGAAACGGCGCGCTGGGTGGCGGGCGAGCTGGGTTGGAGCCGTTTCGACGCGGCTTCCCTCTACGATCCGGCGGTCAGTCTGACCCTGGGTGGCTGGTATCTGGCGTACCTGCGGGACCGCGAGTTCGGCGGGCGGCTCGTTCCCGCTCTGGCGGCCTACAACGCCGGGCGCGACGCGGTGCGGCTCTGGCTGGCCCGGGGGAGCTGGGACGGCACCGTGGCGGGGGCCGACTCCATACCCTATCCCGAGACCAGATCCTTCGTCCGGCGGGTGGGACGGGTCTACCGAGTGTACCGGCTGCTCTACTTCCGGTGGCGGCCGGAACCCGCGGAGCGGCTGTCGTTGGGGGCTTCCCCGCTTTCTTCCTCCTCCACCCCGCAGGAGGCGAAGACAGGTTCCTCGAGGTAGAGGGAGGACTCGATGAGGGGTGCGGCGCGGATGACGGCCGCCACCACCTCCTCATCGAACTGGCTGCCCGCGTGGCGGCGGAGTTCGGCCCACGCCTCCTCCGCGGAGACGGGGCGGCGGTAGGGACGCTCGGAGCGGAGGGCGTCGTAGCAGTCGGCCACGGCCACGATGCGGGCCAGCAGCGGGATCTCGCGGCCGCGGAGACCGGCCGGATAGCCGCGCCCGTCGGGGCGCTCGTGGTGGTGGCCGACGATCTGGCGGACCCCGGGAGGCAGGGAGCGGACTCCGTCCAGGAGGGCCATGCCGATAGCGGGATGACGCCGCATCTCCAGGATCTCGAGAGCGTTGAGACGGGTCGGTTTCCTCAGCACCGCCTCCCTCACGCCGATCTTGCCCACGTCGTGGAGGAGGGCGCCCAGCTCCAGGGTGTCCAGGTCTTCCTTTGCGAGATTCATCTCGCGGCCGATGAGGCGCGAGATGGCCGCCACCCGCAGGGAGTGCCCGAACGTGTAGGAGTCCTTGGCGTCCACGGCAGCGATGATGAGGGTCACCATGTCCTCGAAGCGCTGCCGGAGGAGCCGGTTGGCCTCGGCCAACCCGGCCTGCTGGCCCTCGATGGTGCGCGCGGCCGAACGCACGAGGGCGTAAAGGACGATCCAGAGGAGGAAGAGTCCCCCCGCCAGCAGGGAGAGTACCACGTCGCGAAGACGCCACTGCACATTGGTCAAGAGGTCGGCCGGCACCTCCATCTCCAGCACCGCGTAAAGGACGCCATCCTGCCGGAGGGGCAGGTAGGCTTCCAGGAAGGTGCGGGGCCTGCCGGCAACGGGATCGGTCGCCCGCTCCGTCAGGACCACGCGCTCCCCCGCCAGGGACAGGGCGAGGAAACGCCGGTGGCGCGGGGTGTCTTCGCGCGCCTCGGGCCGTCCGGCGGGTCAGAGCCGGCGGCCCCGGGCGTCGTAGAGCCGGACCGCGCGGGCGCCGGCGCCCGCGGCCACCATGTTCAGGTGTTCCGCCAGCAGGGGGCCGCCCGCCGCGACGACGGGCGGGTCCAGATGGTGGGCGGCGTTGGCGAGGATGGTCTCGGCCACCTCGTTGCGGTAGAGGTGGAGGGTGTAATAATGAAGGGCGTACTGCAGCGCCACACCGAGGGCGAGGCAGAGAGCCGCGGTGGCGGCGACGCTTACCAGGGCGAATCTGCGGAGCAGCACCGGTCCGGCTGCACCCCCGTGGGGAAGGTCGGCAGGACCATGAACGAGATTATCAGTCGGATTATTTAGAGCGGGGGGCGACCGGGCGCCGGCGCTCCCCGGCGACGTGCCCGGGGAGGACAGTGATAAGGGGAGGTGACGGGGCGTGCGCAGGCTCCTCCAGTTCTTTGCCGAGGGGATCCTCGTGCTGGCGCCCATCGCCCTGACCGTTTACGTGGTGGGGCGCATTGCCGGCTTCCTCGAGTCCCTGGGCGAGCGTTACCTGCTGCTCGGGCTGGTGCGGGTGCCGGGGGTGGGGCTTCTCGTCACCGTGGCCTTCGTCACCCTGGTGGGCGCCGTGGCCGGCCACTGGGCGGCCCGCCGCGTCATCGCCTTCGGCGAGAGCGTCTTAGAGCGCATTCCCCTGGTAAAAGGGCTATACGGCTCCCTCCGAGACGTGGTGGACGCCTTCGGGGGCAAGAGGCAGTCCTTCGGGCGGGCGGTCCTGATCCGCCTGCCCGACTTTCCGCTGGAGATCCTGGGCTTCGTCACCGCCGACGACCTGGCCCTGCTGGGCGAGGCGGGGCGCGACCGCGTCGCCGTCTACGTTCCCCAGTCCCTGCAGCTCGGCGGGTTTGTGGCCCTCGTGCCGCGGGAGTCCGTCACGGTTCTGGAGGCCTCCCCGCAGGAGGTCTTGCGTTTCCTCATGACGGCTGGCATGACGGGCCGTTAGCCGGCCCTTTTTCCCCCGGCGCCCCCGCAACTCCCGATTGACGCTGCCACTGCGCTCACGCTTCGCCAAGGTAGGCGCGGCGCACGGCGTCGCTCCGGCGGAGCTCGTCCGCGGGCGCCGCCGCCGCCACCCGCCCGGCCTCCAGCACGTAGCCGCGGGCAGCCGCGGTCAGCGCCAGGGGCACGTTCTGCTCGACGAGGAGGATGGCCGCGCCGGTGGCCGCGACCTCGGGCAGGACGGCGTAGATGGCTTCCACCAGGACGGGCGCGAGCCCCATGGAGGGTTCGTCCAGGAGCAGGAGGCGCGGGTGGCTCATGAGGGCCCGGCCGATGGCCAGCATCTGCTGCTCACCTCCCGAGAGGGTGCCCGCCGGCTGATCCAGGCGCTCCCCCAGGCGCGGGAAGATCTCCACGACCCGCGCCAGGTCGTGCTGCAGCGCTTCCCGCCGCCCGTGGGGGAAGAAGCCGAGCTCCAGGTTCTCCCGCACGGTGAGGCGCCCCAGGATGCCGCGGCCCTCGGGCACGTGGGCCAGGCCCAGGCGGGCGATGGCGTGGGGCGGCAGGCGGTGGATGGGCCTGCCGTCCAGGAGGATCTCGCCCCGGCGCGGGCGCAGCAGGCCCGAGATGGCCCGGAGGGTGGTGCTCTTGCCCGCCCCGTTCGGCCCGAGGAGGGCCACCGTCTCCCCGGCGCCCACGGTGAGGGACACGCTGTGGAGCACCGGTATCGGCCCGTACCCGGCCACCAGGTCCCTCACCTCGAGCAGGGCCCGGCCGGCGCCGACATGCCCGGCGGGGCGGTGCTCGAAGGGGTCAGGCGGTGCCACCGGCCAGCCCCCTTCCGAGGTACGCCTCGACCACCCGCGGGTCGCGCCGGACGTCGCCGGGGCTTCCCTCAGCGATCCTGCGCCCGCTCTCCAGGACGGCCACGCGGTCGCAGAGGCCCATGACTACGCGCATCTGGTGCTCGATGAGGACCACGGTGAGGCGGTGCTCGTCCCGCAGCCGGCGGACCAGCTCGGCCAGGCTCTGGGCCTCGGCCGGGTTCATGCCGGCCGTAGGCTCGTCCAGGAGGAGGAGCCTGGGCTCGGCGGCCAGGGCGCGGGCCAGCTCCAGGCGCCGCTGCTCGCCGTAGGGGAGCTGCCCGGCCAGGAGCCCTTCCCGGCCGCCCAGGCCCACGTAGGCCAGGAGGCCCAGGGCGCGCTCCTCCGCCTCGGCTTCCTCCGCCCGCGTCCGGGGCGGACGGAGGAGGGCGGCCAGCAAGCCGGCCCGCAGCCGGAGGTGCATCCCCACGAGGACGTTCTCCAGCACCGTCATCCCGGCGAAGCTGCGGATGTTCTGGAAGGTCCTAGCAACACCCAGGGCCGCCAGGCGGTGAGGCGGAAGCCCGTCGCAGCGCCGGCCCTCCAACACGACCTCGCCTGCGTCCGGCCGGAGGAAGCCGGTCAGGATGTTGAAGAGGGTTGTCTTGCCGGCGCCGTTCGGCCCGATCACGCCGAAGATGGACCCGCGCGGCACGTCGAGGTCGATGGCCATGAGGGCCTGGAGCCCGCCGAAGCTCTTGCTCACCCGGCGCACCTGGAGGAGGGGCGCCGGCTCCCGCTCCGCTCCTGCGCGGGCGGGACCTGGCGCGGTTGTCAAGGCACCGCCTCCCCCCGGGCGGCCTCCCGCGCCGCCCGGCCGGGTCCCCCGGCGGCGCGGCGCCTGGCCGGCAGGAGGAGACCGGCCGGTCGCCAAGCCACCACGGCCACCAGGAGGGCGCCGAAGATCACGAGGCGGTAGTCGGCCGGCCTGAGCGGCCCGAGGCTCACGTCGCGCAGCACCTCCGGCAGGCCCACCAGGAGGAGCGAGCCCAGCACGGCCCCGGGGACGCTGCCCATGCCGCCTATGATGACGATGCAGAGCACGCGGATGGAGATGTCGAGGGTGAAGGCGCTCGGGAAGATGCTCCCCTGGGAGAAGGCGAGGATGGCCCCGCCCAGGCCGCCGAAGGCGGCGCCGATGGCGAAGGCGAGGAGCCGCCCCCGGGTCGCGTCCACACCGCAGGCGCGGGCCGCCTCCTCGTCCTCCCGCATGGCCTCCCAGGCGCGCCCGATCCTGGAGTCGCGGAGCCTCTCGGCGCAGAAGGCGGCCAGGGCAAGGCCGGCGAGGGCCGCGTAGTAGAATTCGCCGATCTCGTCGAGGGCGTGGCCGAGGAGGACGGGGTGGTCGATGAGGATCACGCCGTTCGGGCCGCCCGTCCACTGATAGAGGTTCAGGACCAGGATGCGGATGATCTCGCCGAAGGCCAGGGTGACGATGGCCAGGTAGTCGCCGTGCATCCGCAGGACGGGAAAGCCGAGCAGCGCCCCCACCGCCGCCGCCAGCGCCATGGCCGCGGGCACGAGGACCCAGGCCGGCCAGTGCTGGCCGTAGAAGGGGGAGGCCAGGAGGCCGTAAAAGTACGCGCCCACGGCGAAGAAGGCCACGTACCCGAGGTCGAGGAGCCCGGCGTAGCCCACCACCACGTTGAGGCCGATGCCAAGCATGGCGTAGAGCGCCATAAGGAAGAGGATGTTCAGCCGGTTCTCGTCCAGGACCGCGGGCAGGGCGAGCGCCGTGGCGAGGAGGAGGCCGCCGCGCCAGCGGTCGGGGTTCCTCAGGAGGAGGTATGCCCCGGCGGTCACCAGGAGGAAGAAGAGAGGCGGGGAGAGGCGCTGGGCCAGGAGGAGGGTGGCGCCGGCCCATGCCAGCCCGGCCGCCGCTCCCGCCCACCTCGCTCCCGGGAGACGCGGCAACACGGCCTCACGCCCTCCTGGCCAGGCGCTCCCCCAGGAGGCCGGTGGGGCGGAAGACCAGGATCAGCACAAGCAGGGAGAAGGCGATGACGTCCTTGTAGGCCGCCGGCAGGAGCTGGACGCCGAAGGTCTCGGCCAGGCCCAGGACGTAGCCGCCCAGCATGGTGCCGGCGATGTTGCCGATGCCCCCCAGCACCGCCGCCGTGAAGGCCTTGATCCCCGGGAGGAAGCCCATGAAGTAATCGATCTGGCCGAAGAAGAAGCCCCAGAGGACGCCGGCCACGCCCGCCAGGGACCCGCCCAGCGCGAAGGTGAGGGCGATGGTCCGGTTCACGTCCACGCCCAGGAGAGCTGCCGCCCGCTGGTCCTCGGCCACGGCGCGGATGGCGAGGCCAAGGCGGGTGCGGTGCACGAGCAGCAGGAGCAGGGCGAGGAAGACCACCGTGGTGCCCACGAGGAAGAGGCGGATGTAGGAGACGCTCACCCCGCCCAGGCTCACCCCGCCCTGGGGGAAGACGCTGGCGTAGACCACCGGCTGGGCGTTGGTGGCGCGGAGCACGGCGTTCTGGAGGAAGATGGACACGCCGATGGCGCTGATGAGGGGTGCCAGGCGGTGGGAGCGCCGGAGGGGGCGGTAGGCGACGCGCTCCACCGCCAGAGCCAGGAGGGCGGAGGCCGCCATGCCGGCCAAGATGGCCAGGGGCACCACCGCCAGGGGGCTTGCGCCCGCCGCCACCACCCGGTTCGCCGTGAGGAAGCCGGCGAAGGAGCCCACCATGAAGACCTCGCCGTGGGCGAAGTTGATCATCTGGAGGATGCCGTAGACCATGCTGTACCCGAGGGCCAGCAGGGCGTAGATGCTGCCCAGGGTCACGCCGTTCACCGCCTGTTCGAGCCAGACTTGAACCGCCGGCACCGTCCCGACACCTCACACCATCAGAATCGCAGCGAGGGACGGCCGGGCCGCCCCTCGCTGCGCCGCCTCGGCTCCCGCCCGCGCCGTCACTGGGGCGGGATGGTGGCCACCAGGTTGTCGCGCTTGCCGCCCTTCACCTGCTTGATCACCGTCTCGCCCGCCTGCTTCCGGTCGCCGTTCTCCTTGAACTCGAGGGGGCCGGTGGCTCCCTCGCCGGAGGTGGCGGACACCGCGTCGCGGAGGGCCTTTCTGCCGATCCGCAGGCTTCCGTCGGGCTCCTTCTGGGCTACCTTCTCCGCCGCGGCCAGGAGCACGTTGACCGCGTCGTAGGCCTGCGCCGTGAACACGCCGGGTTCCTTGCCGTACTTGTCCCTGTACTTGCGGGCAAACTCCTGGTACTCGGCGCCCTGGAGGGCCTGGCCGTTGCTGATGTAGACGCCCTCGGCCGCCGGGCCGGCGTTCTGCACGAACTCGTCGGCGTCTATGCCGTCGGCGCCCATGAAATCGGCCTTCACGCCGGCCTCGCGGAGCTGCCGCACGAGGAAGGCTCCCTCCTTGATGAAGCCGCCGAAGGACACCACGTCCGGGTTGAGCTGCTTGATCTTGGTCACCAGGGCGCTGAAGTCGGTCTGGCCCACGTCAATGGCTTCGAAGGCCACCACCTGGCCCCCGCCTTCCTCGAAGGTGTTGCGGAAGGCCTCCATGAGCCCCTGGCCATAGGGGCTCTTGTCGTGCACCAGGGCCGCCTTTTTCGCTCCCAGCTCCTCGAGGGCGAAGCGGGCCTGGCCGGCCCCCTGGATCTCGTCGTTCCAGCAGGTGCGGAAGACGTTCTTGAGGCCGCGGCTCGTCACGTTGGGGGCCGTGGAGGAGGGGGAGATCATGACCATGTGGGCCTTGTCATACACGTCGGAGGCTGGGATGGTGCCGCTCGAGCACATGCTCCCTATCACACCCACCACCAGCTTGTCGGAGGTGAAGCGCCGGGCCACGTTGACCGACGGCTCGGGCTTGCAGCCGTCGTCCTGGGCGTCCATCTCCACCTTGTGGCCCAGCACCTCTCCCTTCTCCTCCATGGCCAGGGCCGCCGCGTCGCGGATGGGCAGGCCCAGGGCCGCCACGTCGCCCGACAGCGCCACCGCCACGCCCACCCGGATGGGGTCGTTCGGTCCGATGACGATCTCGCCCCACTCGTCCGCCGGCTGGGAAGCCTCCTCCTTGGCCCCGCCGCCCGAGGGTGCCGGCTCCTCCCTCTTGGCGCACCCGGCCAGCAGGGCCGCCGTGCCGAGCGCCAGGAGGAGGAAGCCCGCCTGCCGCCACCAGGCGGGAGAGACAGACCGCGCCGCCATCTTCCCACGCTCCTTTCCCCTTGCCAACACGATCTTTGGGAGCATTAATACGTGGTCCGCCCCAGGGATTCCTGCCTATTGGGTGCAGATTACGGTAGGAAGACGGCCGAGCGGAGCCGCATGGTGCGCCCGGGCCCTGGATGGGGGCGGGCCACAACCTGGAAGGGGTAGGGGCCGGCGGTGGCGTCCGGGGGCGGAAGCAGGGCGAGGGATACCCGCGCGGGGCGGGCGGGGGCCAGAGGCAGGCGGCGGGCGGTCAGGGTGGCCTGCCAGCCGGCGGGCGGGGCCACGGCCAGCTCCACCGTCAGGGGGCGACTCATTTGGTTGCGCACGAGGATGTGAAAAGCGGCGGGCCTGCCGGGGACTCTCTCGACGGCCAGGCCCACGGGCGGGCGGCGGATCAGGCCCAGGGCGAAGGCGGCCAGGAGCGCGGCCGCCAGCGCGCCGGCGAGGACGGTTCTCCCCAGGGCGAGGGAGCGCCCGGGGAGGGATGTTTCCAGGGCTTTCGCCTCCGCGGCGCCGGGCGCGCCGAATCCGAAGCGCAGGGGTCGTTCCCGCCCCCGGACGGCGGACACGGCGGCGCAGGCCACCAGGCACTCGCCGCAGTTGGTGCAGAGCCGGGGGTCGGGCCGGCGCGGGTCCAGGCCGAAGGGGCAGAGACGGCGGCAGGCGGTGCAGCGGCCGCAGGCCTCGGCTAGCCGGTCGCGGGGCACGCCCACCTGGAGGGCGCTTTCGCCCCGCAGGAGGGACATGGCGGCGCCCAGGGGGCATACGAGGCACAGGCGCTGGCGCAGCACCGCGGCGTCCAGGAAGAGACCGGCCGCCAGGCCGAGGAACAGAAGGAGGACGGGCCTTTCCGGAAGCGCCGGCAGAGAGACCAGGTTTCCCACCAGGCGCGCGGGGGAGACGAAATAGGCGGAGAGGGCGAAGGCACCCACCAGCGAGGCGGCGGCCGCGGCGGCATGAAAGAGGAACCGTCGCCAGCCGGCCAGTTCGGCGGGTGAACGGGGTTCGGGAAGGGGCGGCCGGCGCGGGGACAGGAGGCGCACAGTGGCCAGGGCGACGGCGGTCACCGTGGTCTGGGGGCAGAGCCAGCCGCAAAAGACACGCCCCAGCACCACGCTCACCGCGGCGAAGGCGAACATGGTCCCCAGGAGCAGGAGGAGGAGAAGATAAAGGTCGTTGAGCCAGAGGTGCCGCCCGAGGAGGACGGCGCTGCGGGAGGGGAGGTCCAGACGCAGGACGTCGAAAAAGGGGGCGGTGGCGGCCAGAAGGAGGACGCCGCCGCGCGCGAGCCCGCGGTGGCGGAGCCAGCCGGGGCGGACCGAGCCGAAATCCGCCGGCCGTGCCGTGGCGGTGGTCGGGGCGGCTGGTCCCTGCGGCCGCGCCGTGGCGCCGGTCGGCCTCGGCGGCCGTGACGTGGCGGCGGTCGGGGTGGTGCCGGGCCCCTCGCGGCGCATGGTCTCGTCCTCCCCCGTGGGCTAGTATGGATGGGGACGGTGGAAGGGAGTCGGTGGCCATGCGCGTGGGGGCCCATCTCACCATTGCCAAGGGATTGCCTGCGGCGGCTCACCTGGCGCGCAGCGTGGGGGCCAACACCTTTCAATATTTCACGCGGAACCCGCGGGGCGGCGCGGTGCGGGCCATGGGCGACGAGGAGATCGGCCTGTGGCTGCGCCTGCGGGAGCAATTGGATCTGCGCCCGGTGGTGGGCCATCTTCCCTACACCGTCAATCTGGCCGCCAACAAGCCCGAAACGTGGGACTTCGCGCGCCGGGTGGTCCGGGAGGACCTGGTCCGGGCGGCCCGCTACGGAGCCGAGTTCTTCGTGGTCCATCCCGGCAGCCACCTGGGCGACGGAGTGGAGGCGGGGAGCGAGCGGATAGCTCGCGCCCTGGCAGACGTGCTAGAGTCGGTCGAGGCGGCGGAAGCCGGGCCCGCGGGTAGCAGCGGGAGCAAGGGCGGCACGGTGATCCTGCTCGAGACCATGGCGGGACAAGGCTCGGAGGTGGGCTTCCGGCCCCATCAACTGCGGCACATCATGGAGCTTTTGGGCTGGCCCGAGCGGGTCGGCGTCTGCCTGGACAGCTGCCACCTCTTCGCCGCCGGCTACGATCTCCGGACCCACGCAGGTATTGACGAGTTCCTCGCCGAGATGGACGCCGCCGTGGGGCTGGAGCGGGTGCTGGCCATGCACCTCAACGACTCCAAGGTGCCCCTGGGGGCGCGCAGGGACCGCCACGAGCTCCTGGGTCGGGGCCACCTGGGCGAGGCGGGGATGCGGGCCCTCCTCACCCATCCCTTCATCCGTCAACTCCCCCTGCTCATAGAGACACCGGTGGAGGACTACCCGCAATACGCCGACGAGATCCGGCGCGCGCGAGCCTACGCCGGGGCCTCCCCGGTGCTCGAGGAGGACCAGCCCGCCGTCGCGGCGGCGGAGGCGACGGCCAACCCCCCGGCGGGGAAGACGAGCATGGGCCCGGCCGCCGGGGGCGCCGCGGCACGGGGAGGCTCGGCCGGGTGACGCCCTTCAAGGAGCTGGCCCTCTCTCTCCTCACGGGGGCCCTGCTGGGCGCCATCTTCCGGCTCCTTGGGCTGCCGGTGCCGGCGCCGCCGGTCCTGGCCGGAGTGGTGGGGATCTTCGGCATCTGGCTGGGGGCCTGGCTTGTGGAGCTGGCGGTGCGCGGGCGTTGAGCCCCCGACGTCCGCGGGTGCGGCTTCTGCCCGGCGAGGAGGCGGACCTGCGGCGCGGGCGGCGTTGGGTCTACGCCAACGAGGTGGCCGCCGTCGAGGGAACCCCGGAGCCCGGCGGCGTGGTGGACGTGGCGGACGCGCGGGGGCGGACGGTGGCGCGCGGTTTCTTCAACCCCCGCTCCCAGATCGCCGTGCGCATACTGACCCATGACGACGAGCCCGTGGATGCCGGATTTATCCGCCGTCGCCTGGAGGCGGCCTGGCGCCACAGGCAGCGGGTCTTCGCGGGGCGGCCGGGCAGACTTCGAGCCTGCCGCGTGGTCTACGGCGAGGCCGATCTCCTGCCCGGCGTGGTGGTGGACCGCTTCGGGGACGTGCTGGTGATCCAGACGCTGGCCCTGGGGGCTGAGCGCCGGCTGGACCAAATCTGCGATGCCCTCGCCGAGATGTTCGCACCGGCCGCCATCGTGGAGCGCAACGACGCCCCCGTGCGGGAGCTGGAGGGTCTCGATCTCCGCAAGGGGGTTCTGCGGGGCGCCCTGCCCTCCGAGCTCGTGGTGGAGGAGGAAGGGGTCGCCCTGCGGGTGGACGTGCTAGCCGGGCAGAAGACGGGTCACTTCCTGGACCAATTGGACAACCGGCTGGCGGCGCGCTGGCTCATGGCGGGTCTGCGGGTGCTGGACGCCTTTTGCTATACGGGCGGCTTCGGCCTGCACGCGGCGTGGGCGGGGGCCGGGTCGGTGACCCTGGTGGAGGACTCCGCCTGGGCCCTGGAGCTGGCCCTGGCCAACGCCGCGGCCAACGGGGTGGCGGAGCGCGTGCGGGGAGTGCGGGGCAACGCCTTTGACGAGCTGCGGCGGCTGGCGGCCTCGGGGGAGCGCTTTGACGCCGTCGTGCTGGATCCGCCCGCCTTCGCCAAGGCGCGGGCGGCCGTGCCGGCCGCGCTGCGCGGCTACAAGGAGATCAACCTGCGGGCCATGAAGCTCCTGCCGCCCGGCGGTCTCCTCGTCACCTCGTCCTGCTCCTCCCATCTCTCCGAGGAGGAGTTCCTGGCCTGCGTCCACGAAGCCGCCGGCGACGCGGGGCGCCTGCTGCGTCTCATCGAGCGGCGCGGAGCCGGCCCGGACCACCCGGTCCTCCTCGGCGCCCCCGAGACGGGCTACCTCAAGTGCCTCATCTGCGAGGTGATCTGATAAAGACAAGACCGCGGTGCCGGCCGGAGCGGCGGGAACCGCGGGCGCGTCAAGCGGGGGCTGGGTGCTACGGTCTCAACTGAAGGTTCAGCGATGCGTGACGGTCCGCCGGGGGGAGGCTCGTTTGCTGCGGGAGCGGCTTCTGGCTGTTGCCCGGCTTGTGACGCCGGTCAAGGTGGTTGCCGACGTGGGAACGGGCGACGCCCTGCTGGCCTGTCACCTGGTTCGGACGGGCAGAGCCCGGCGCGTCATCGCCACCGACGCGCGGCCTGGTCCCCTGGAGCAGGCCCGCGCCGTGGTGGCCGGGGCGGGTCTCGCCGGGTCCGTGGAGTTGCGGCTGGGCGAGGGCCTCGCCGCCCTCCGCCCCGGGGAAGCCGAAACGGCGGTGCTGGCGGGGATGGGAGCGCGCACCCTCGTGGCGGCCCTAGAGGCGGCGCCGGCGGTGCTGGCTGAGCTGCGCCGTCTAGTGCTGCAGCCCAACGGGGATCCAGGTTTCATCCGCGGCTGGCTCCTGGCCCACCGTTGGCGGCTGGTGGAGGAGGACCTGGTGCTGGACCGCGGCCGTTTCTACCAGGTGCTGGCGGCCGAGCCGGCCGGCCACGTGCTGGCGGCTGAGCCGGCCGGGCAGGTTCTGGCCGAGCAGACCGGGCGGGTTCTGGCCGAGCAGACCGGAGCGGGTCGGGAGCCGGACCTCCCGCCCCCCGAGCTCCTGGCGGCCGGGCTGGAGGTGGGCCCCCGCCTCTGGGAGCGGCGCCATCCCCTCCTGGGGGCTTACCTGGATCACCGGGTGGCCGTGCTGTCCCGGGCCGTGGCGGCGGCGCCTTCCCCGGACCGCGTGGCCGGCACGGCGCACCGCCTGGAGGCCCTGCGCACGCTGCGCCGGCGGTTGCGGGGCTTAGGGTGATTTGGCCAACACCCCGCATAGGGTGGCGAATTTTTTGGGCCTGTCTCGTAAATGTTGGCCCGGAAAATCATCTCGCCCATGAGGCCCAAGCCGCGGGCCTGTCGCCTGTCCTGCGAGATAAGCTGCCTTTACGTGTTTACGTGTATTTTTTCCACCACCATGGACGGCAAAGGGGGTGGAAAATCTGCCACCAACGAAGGGCGACGGGTGGTGGGAGGTTATAGTAATAGGGAAAGATGGGAGTAATAGGGTGCAAGAGGGGTTGTTTTCAGCCTTTTAAGGGGGGTTGGTGCTGCACGCGGAAGCGGGTGGCGGTTTTAACGGCAAAAATTCCACCCCCAACTTGTTTGAGGCTGGTGGAAAAATTGCTACATGCCCCCGCTGTCCATCTGTGAGCCACCCCGGCCCAAAGAGACCGGCGGGTGCCTAACCCTTGGTGGCCGCATGGGCGAGGCAGGCCCTTTCCGCTGGGAGGCTCTAAAATGGTGGGCGTGGGGGCGGGGGAGTGGCTCACGCTGCGGGTTGACGGCGCCTCCCGGGGGAATCCGGGACCGGCCGCCATCGGCGTGGTGGTGGAGGACGGCGGTGAACGCCGGGAGATAGGCGAGTTCATCGGGTTCACCACCAACAACGTGGCCGAGTACCGGGCCCTCATCCGCGGCCTGGAGGAGGCGCGGGCGCGGGGAGCGGTACGGCTGCGCGTCTTCAGCGACAGCCAGCTCCTGGTCCGCCAGCTCCGGGGGGAGTACCGCATCAGGGACGACCGCCTGGCTGATTTGGCGGAGGAAGCCCGGCGCCTCATGGCCGCCTTCGCCGCCGTGGAGCTGCACCACGTCCCCCGCGAGGAGAACTCCGCCGCCGACCGCCTGGCCAACGCCGCCCTGGACAGACAGGGCCGCGAGGCCGGAGCCGGGCCGCCCCCCGGGGGGAACACCGCGACCCCGCGGCTTGCGCCGGCGGTGGTTCGCCCGGCCCGGCCGGCGGCGCGCACCGTGGCCGTGCGGTTGGTGGATGCCTTCACCGAGCTTCCCCTGGCCGGCAACCCGGCCGGAGTGGTGCTGGACGCCGAGGGCCTGGAAGAGGGGGACATGCAGGCCCTCGCCCGCGAATTGGGCGTATCGGAGACGGTTTTCGTCCTGCCAGGCGGGGCCGATGCCGCGAGCGCGGGGGGGCAGGCCGGTGACCGGTGGCGGTTCCGCTACTTCACCCCGGCGCGGGAGGTGCCCCTCTGCGGCCACGCCACGCTGGCGGCCGTCCACCTCCTGGCCGTCGAAGGGCGGGTCCGGGTGCCCGCCGGCGGACGGCGGCTGGTGGTGGAGACGGGGGTCGGCCCCCGGTCCGTGGAGGTGGAGGCGCTGCCGGACGACGGCGTCGGGGCGCGGGGAGGCGGGCTCGCGTCGGTCCGGGTGTGGCTGGAGCTGGCACCGCCCCGGTTCCGGCCCTTCACCGGCGAGCCGGCCGAGTTGGCGGCCGTCCTGGGACTGGCGCCGGACCACTTCCACTCCGTTCTGCAGCCGGCTCTGGCGTACAGTGGGCTCTGGCATCTGTTGGTGCCCGTGGCCGCCCCCGAGGTCCTGGACCTCCTTCGGCCTGACCGGGGGGCTCTGGCCGCTCTCAACACCTCCCTGGGGGTCCACACCACCCACGTGTTCGCAGCGCCTCCCTCGCCTCCCGTGGCGAGTCTGGCGGCACGCGACTTCGCGCCCGCCCTCGGGATTGCCGAGGACCCCCAGACGGGCACGGCCAACGGCGCCCTGGCGGCCTGGCTGGCGGCGCTGGGCTGGCTGGGGGCGGGCGCCAAAGCGGGCGCCAAACAGGAGGGCGGCTCGGAAGCCATGCCGTCCGCCGTGGGCTCGCCGGAGGCGGGCCTGCCAACGCTGCCGGCCGGGGGCCACAAAGGCGCCGGGGCAAGGGGTGCCGCCCGGTGTTGGCACTTGACGGTGGCCCAGGGAGCCTGGGTGGGTCGGCCCGGCCTGGTCCAGGTGCGGGTGGAGGGCGGGGGCGACGCCGGACCGGGTCACCCGGACGGGGAAGCCTGGCCCGCCCGCGTGTGGGTGGGCGGGCGCGCCGCCGTCTCCTTGCGCGGCGAGGCGTACCTGCCTGCGGCGGCGGCGCGGGTCGGCCCGTGAGGGAGACGGACCTGCGGACCCAGGTCCTGGCCTGGGCAGCCGCTCACCCCGAAGTGGCCGCGCGCCGGGCGGAGCTGTTGCGTCTGGCCGACATCCTTGACGGGCTGCCGCGACGGGGGGCGCGTCCGCTGGACGCCATTCTACGGTTTGCGGCGGGATACGTGGCCGTCAACGGGTTGGCGTCCGGGCTGCGGCTGGTGATGGACGCCCACGGCCCTGCCTTGGGCGGCGAGGGTGAAGGCGGCGAGTTCACCGTGCTCTTGGCGTGCGTGGCCGACGTCCGCGCCGACGAGCGGCACGGCGGCGCGTATCTCTTCCTCTCGACCGGCGAATCCGTGTGGTTGGGATTCTTTTGAGGACGGTGCGGCAAGCGGTTCGGATTCCACGGCAACCGGAAGGCCTGGCGAGCGCGAACGGCGATCACGTTCCGGGGCGCAGACGGCAATCGGGCGCGTGGCGTAGATGAGAACGGCAGGCGTGCTATAATGGGACGCTGGCCGAGTCAGCCGGGCGATCGCGGGCACAGCGCGGCGACGCCGTGCCCGAGGAAAGTCCGAACAGCGCAGGGCAGGGTGCCGGGTAACACCCGGCGGGGGCGACCCCAGGGAAAGTGCCACAGAAACATACCGCTCGTCCGGCTCGTTTGCGAAGGCTGTGTCCCATTTCCCCGGCCGGGCGAGCAAGGGTGAAAAGGTGCGGTAAGAGCGCACCGGCGGCCGGGCGACCGGCCGGCCAGGCAAACCCCACCCGCTGCAAGGCCAAGTAGGGGAGGGATGACGTGGCCCGCCGAGCCTCCCGGGTTGGCCGCTCGAGGCGGCAGGCAACTGCCGTCCCAGAGAGATGATCGCCCTCGACAGAAATCGGCTTACAGGCTGTCTCGGCCAGACGGCGCGACACGGGCCTGCCCGGCGGGGCAGGCCCTCCGTTTTGCAGGGAACCCGCAAGCCCGCGTGAGGACCATGGATGGTATCATCAAGGGCGGTCAGACCGGTGTTATGGCGGGGGGTGGTGGCGGTGTCCGCGGAGGGCGGACTCTTCGAGCCGGTGGATGTCCGGGACGGGCAGGAGGTATGCGACGTCATCGTGGTGGGGGCGGGGCCGGCGGGGGCGGCGGCGGCCCTGTACGCGGCCCGCGCCAAGCTCAGGACCATGGTGGTGGACAAGGCCCCCAACTCAGGCGCTTTGGCCATAACCCACAAGATCGCCAACTATCCCGGTGTGCGCCAGGCCGTCACGGGCCTGGAGCTCCTCGACGCCATGCGGAGGCAGGCGGCCGACTTCGGCGCCGTCTTTCGTCAGGCACCGGTGCAGGGGGTGTACCTGGAGGGGGACGTCAAGGAGGTTTTCACCCCCACGGCGGTGCTGCGGGGCAGGGCCCTCATCGTGGCCACGGGGGCCATGGGCCGGGCGCGCAAGCTGCCCGGTGAAGACGAGTACCTGGGACGCGGTGTCAGCTACTGCGCCACCTGCGACGGCGCCTTCTACGAGGGCAGGGAGGTGGTGGTGCTGGGCGACAACGAGGAGGCGCTGGAGGAGGCCCTCTTCCTCACCAAGTACGCCTCCCTCGTGCACCTGGTGGTGCCTGGGAAATCCCTCATCGGGGTCCACGCCGAGCCGCCCGCCGCCTCGAACCTGCGCTATCACTTCCAGTGCCGTCCCCAGGCCGTGGCGGGCGACGGACGGGTGCAGGGCGTCATCGTGCGCGACGAGCGGGGCGAGGAGCGGACCATCCCGGGCAGCGGCGTCTTCGTCTACCTGTCGGGAAGCCGCCCCGCCGTGGAGTTCCTCATGGGGGCGGTGCCTCTCACCGCCGACGGGTACATCCAGGCCGACGAGGAGATGGCCACGCCCGTGGCCGGCGTCTTCGCGGCGGGTGACGTGCGCCGGGCCAGCGTCAAGCAGGCGGTGGTGGCGGCCTCCGACGGCGCCATCGCCGCCATGGCCGCCGACAAGTACGTGCACCGCCGCCAGAAGCTCGTGGCCCAGCGCTGACGCCACCGGGACTCGCCCGCGGCGGGGAGGTAGCCTAGCGCGTATCCTCGCGGTCGGGCGCGGGCCGGTGGCGTTCCGGGCCGAGGAGCTCGGACAGGAGCTCTTCCGCCCAGCGGCGGAAAAAGCCGCGGATCTCCTCCGGGCGGGCTTGCTTGAGCATAGCCACCTCCCCGAAGTCAACCTTTTCCACCTGGGCGCATGCTCGCGCGAACCAGTACCGGTCGAAGCCGGGATCCTTTAGCTTGGCCAGGCGCAGGAGCTCCTCTCTGCTCATCCGCTCGGCGAGGAAGAAGACGTCCACGAAATCGCGCGGCTCGGCCCGGCCGAAAAGGGCGCCCATCTTGCCGGCGGCGATGTCCTCCAGGCTCTCGATCCGGATTCCCCAGCGGGCGGGCCTGTCCGGGTTGATTCTGAACGCACCGTCGTAGGCGAACTCCACCTTGACGCGACTTGTGCCGACGAGGGCCCGCTTGTGCGTGGTACCCTGCTCCGCCGCGGGGGAGAGAGGGATTTGCCGGCGCTCCAGAAGATCCGTGAACTCGGCAAAGATGGCCTCGCAGGCTCCCCTATCCCAGGTGAAGAAGTCGAGGTCCTCCGAGCGGCGATGGTGGAGGTAATGAGCGGCGAGGGCCGTGCCGCCCGCCAGGGCGAAGAGGGAGGAGGTGGGGCAGGCGGCCACCAACCCGATGACCTCCTCCTGCTCGCGGGTGAGGATGGCCTCCTCCTCCACGGCGAGGACCGCCTCCCACAGCTGGCGCAGGTGGTCCGGCACATACTGTTCGGCCAGGGCCCGGCGCAACTCGGCCCGGTCCCACTCCGCCAGGTGGGCGACCACGTCGAGCTCTCGGCCGGCACGGACCAAAAGCGCTATAAGCCAGGCGCGCTGCCCCGGGTCGTCTAGGTCCACCTCACGCCGGGGCCCCCACCAGTATATCTCCCTTGGAACCGCAAACCTGACCATGCACAGCGGATTATACGGCAGGGAGGCGGCCATCGCCTTGCGGCTTGTCCGGGGCTCGGCTAGAATGGGCGCCAAAAGATTGGCAGGCGGGTGCCCCCGGTTGAACGGCGGCGCTCGCCCGGGCGCCGGACCGGAGCGGCGTTGCCCTGAGCTTGTCCCCAGGGCGCGGCTCGAGGCAAGCGCGCGGGCGGAATGCGGCTGGAGCGGGGGAGAATAGGGAATCAGGTGCGAGTCCTGAGCGGTCCCGCCACTGTGACGGCGAGCCTGCCCCCACGCTGCCCACTGCCCCGCGTGCGGTTGGGGTGGGAAGGGCGGGGCGGCGATGAGCCGGAGCCAGGAGACCTGCCCGCCTGCGCTGCGCACGCCTCCGAGGAGAGGACGGGCGGAGGGTCGCCACCTTGGGGCAACACCGGCGGCAGCCTGCGTCCCCGGCTTCCTTGGAGCCGGGGACTCGTTTTTTGCCCGGGCGGGAGACGCTTGCCGCGCGGTAGCGGGGAAGCACGTTGCCGCCGGGGAGGCAGGATGCCTGTGGGGGCGTAGGTTACCTGCGGGGGGCAGGGCGCCCGCGCCGGAGGGCAGGGTGCCTGCGGGAAAGGCGTGGCCTCCCTGGCGGGCGCGGAGCGGACAGAGGAAGGGGGGTGGCGCCGTGCGGGTGCCGCGGATAGTCATCGCCGGCACGGCGAGCGGCGTGGGCAAGACCACGGTGGCCCTGGCCGTCATGGCGGCCCTGGCGCGCCGCGGTCTCCGCGTGGCCCCCTTCAAGGTTGGGCCCGACTACATAGACCCCGGGTGGCATGGTCTGGCGGCCGGCCGGCCGGGGCGCAACCTGGATCCGTGGCTGCTCCCCGAGGAGACGGTGCGCTACCTCTTCCTGCGGGCCGCGGTGCCCTGCGACGTGGCCGTGGTGGAAGGGGTCATGGGGCTCTTCGACGGCCGCGCTCCCGCCGTCTCTCCCGGCCCGCCCGGCGGCACCGCCCTTGGCCTCCGGGCGGCGCGGGCCGGGCCCGGCGGCGGGGCGGACGAGGCCAGCACGGCCCACGTGGCGCGGCTCCTGCGGGCGCCCGTGGTGCTGGTGGCCGATGCGGCGCGGGTAGGGCGGTCGGTGGCGGCGACGGTATGGGGCTTCGCCCGCTTCGACCGGCGCGTGCGGGTGGCTGGCGCCATCCTCAACCGGGTGGCGGGTTCCGGCCACGCCCGCCTGGTCCGGGAGGCGGTGGAGGCGGCCGGCGTGCCTGTTCTGGGCTGCCTGCCGCGGGCGGAGGGTGTCGCCGTCCCGGAGCGGCACCTGGGCCTCGTGCCGGCCTGGGAGGCGGCAGGCGGGGCCGGCCTCCTGCCCCGCCTGGCGCGGCTGGCGGAGGAGCACGTGGACCTGGACGGCCTCCTGAGATTGGCCCGCGGGGCGCCCCCCCTCCCGCAGGGAGCACCCTCCCTCCCCGGGGCGGGGGTTGCGCCGCCTGGGGGGGCCGCCTCCGAGGGCGGGGGCGCCACGAGCATGGGGGCGGAGCCGGGGCCGGAATCGGCGGGTGCCGGCGGGCGGCGGGTTACCCTGGCGGTGGCGCGGGACGAAGCCTTCCACTTTTATTACGAGGATTCCCTGGACCTCCTGCGGGAGGCGGGCGCCGAGCTCGTGGAGTGGAGCCCCCTGCGGGACGAAAGCCTCCCTGAGGCCGACGGCTTGATTCTGGGCGGCGGCTTCCCCGAGGTGCAGGCCGAGCGTCTGGCGGCCAACGTCCCCCTCCTCGCCGCCCTGCGCCGATGGGCCTTTTCCGGGCGGCTTCTTTACGCCGAGTGCGGCGGGCTCCTCCTGCTCTGCCGCGCTTTGGTGGACGGGGAGGGAAGGGAGCACCGGCTGGCCGGGGTGCTGCCGGCCCGCGCCGTTCTGGGGCGGCGCCTGGCCGGCTTCGGCTACCGGGAGGGGCGGGCCGCCGCCTCTTCTCCCCTTCTGGCGGAGGGAGAAGAGGTGCGGGGGCATGAGTTCCACTATGCCGCCCTGGAGCCGGCGGCGGGATCGGACGGGGTGTGGCGGGCGGCCTATCTCCTGCGGCGGCGCGAGGGCGAGGGCTCCTTTGCGGAGGGCTGGGTGAGACGGCGCGTGCTGGCGTCCTTTCTGCACGTCCATCTCTGGAGCCGACCGTCCATGGCGGCCCGGCTGGTGGCCGCCGCCCGGGCCGAGAGGGCGTGAAACTGTTGACGGCTTTCGAGGCACGAGCGAGAGGGGGTGAAACCGTTGACGGGTAGCGAGGCACAGGCGGCGCGGGTGGGCGCCGCGTCGGCGGGGGTGCGCGAGGCTCTGGGGGCGCTCTTCCTGGCCCTGGCGGTGCCGGCGGTGGTGTACCTGGCTTTCTACGCGCCCATCCCCGCCGTCCACGACACCCTCCACAATCTCCGGCACTCTTTCTTCGGGTTGCCCTGCCACTGAGGTCGGCAGGAGTGGCGGCGGGTGGCCGAGGGCCACTGTAAGGAGGTGAGGGTGATGCCGGAGGGATGGCATCTGGTGGTTCCGCGTTCCTACGCCTGGCATTACGTGATGGGCGGCCCCTGGCCCTACGTCAACGGCGCCCTCCTGGCGACGGCGCTGCTGGCCCTGGGCGCCGCGGTGGGGGCGGCCGTGGCGGCGGGGCGCCGTCTCCTCCTGGGGCTGGGGCTTTTGGGCTTTGCGGCCGCCGCGGTGGCGGCCCTCTTTCTGTTCCACGTTCCGGGGGAACCGGGCGAGATACCGCCTCCTCCGGTCCTGCAGGCCGCGTCCTTCCTCCTTTACCTGCTGCCGTACGTGGCCGGGCTCATGTGGGTGGGGCCGGCCTTGCGGCGGCTCGCAGGTCGTTAGGTGATGGCCGTGGCGGGCCAGGCAACCGCCGAGGGGGTATGGCTGCCCTGAGCTTGCTCGAGCGTTACCGGCTGCCGCCCGACCGCATCGAGGGGGAGAGTTTCGGGCGGGCGGAGAGGATGCTGGCCGAGGCCGGGGTGTCCCTGCCGGAGGACGGGGCAGAGCGGCAGGTACTCCTCCGCCTGGTGCATGCTGCCGGCGACATCGGCCTGGCGCGCGAGGTGACGTGGAGCCCGGGCGCGGTGGCGGCCGGCGTGGCGGCCCTCCGGCGGGGGGCCCCCGTCTTCGTGGACGTGCGCATGGCCGCGGCGGGGGTGGGCGCCGGCCTGGCGGCCCGGCTGGGCTGCCGGGTGGAGTGTCTTTTGGACAGGCCCGGGGCGGACGAGTTGGCCAGGCGCCTGGAGCTGACGCGGGCCGCCGCGGGGGTGCTGGCGGCCGGCCCCGCCCTGGAAGGAGCCGTGGTGGCGGTGGGCAACGCGCCGAGCGCTCTCCTGGCCCTGCTGGATTTGGCCGACGGCCGGGCGCCCGTGCCCGGTCTGGGCCGGGTGCGGCCGGCCTTGGTGGTGGGGATGCCGGTGGGCTTCGTCCACGCCGCCGAAGCCAAGGATGAGTTGCGCAGCCGCGACCTGCTCTACGTGACGCTGCCGGGCCCCCGCGGGGGCACGCCCCTGGCGGTGGCCACGGTCAACGCGCTGCTGCGCCTGGCCGCCGGCGAGCCGAGCGAGACTCCGGGTGCAACGCCGCCGCCGACCGGGGCGGCGGAACCGGTGCGGCCGAGAGCGGCTGCGGCGGGGAGGCCGGCGGGGCCCGCCGCGCCTGACGCGGCGGGCGAGACGGCCGTCCTCTTCCTGGGCCACGGCAGCCGGGCCAACGGGGCCAACGAGGCCATGTACCGGGTCATGGAGATCTTCCGGCGGCGAAGCGGCCACCGGATCGTGGAGGCCGGTTTCCTGGAACTGAGCCCTCCCTCCATACCCGAGGCGGTGGACGCCTGCGTCGCCCGGGGGGCGCGGCGGATCCTGGTGATCCCGTACTTCCTTCACCTTGGCCTCCACGTGCAGGAGGACCTGCCCGAGACCCTGGCCAATTGCAGGGAGAGGCACCCCGGCGTGGAGATCGTCTTGGGGCCTCACATCGGCTTCCACCCGCTGCTGGCTGAGATCCTCCTGGAGCGGGTGCGGGAGGCCGAGGCGCGGGCCGGCTCCGGGACGGGTGCCGGGTGAGGGAGGTGGGCGGGTGGCGGGGCGCACCGGCTTTACCACGGGGGCCTGTGCGGCGGCGGCCGCCAAGGCGGCCCTGCTGCGGCTCCTGGGCCGGCCGGCGGCCGAGGTGGAGATAGGGCTGCCGGTGGGGCGGCGCGCTACCTTCGTCGTGGCCGCGGCGGAGAACGGGGATGGTTGGGCGGCCTGCTCGGTGATCAAGGACGCCGGCGACGACCCGGATGTGACCCACGGGGCCGAGATTCGCGCCCGCGTGGAGTGGTGGAAGGGGCCCGGCCTGCTGCTGGAGCGCGGCGAGGGGGTGGGTGTCATCACGAAACCCGGGCTTGAGCTGCCGCCGGGCGAACCCGCCATCAACCCCGTGCCGCGGCGCATGATGGCCGAGGCCCTGGCCGAGGCCCTGGCCGAGCTCCGGGAACCGACGGGCGAGGGGGCCTTGCGGGAGGCGGGAGGCCGGGAGCGGCCAACGTTGCAGCCGGTGCTGGGCCGGCGATACCGGCTGGAGGCGGGGGTGCCCGTGCCGGAACAGGCCGTGGAGGGGCGGCCGGCGGGCGGGCGGGGCCTGCGCCTGGTGGTGTCCTGCCCGGACGGGGAGGAACGGGCGCGGCGCACCCTCAACGCCCGCCTCGGCATCGTGGGCGGCATCTCCATTCTGGGTACGCGGGGGATCGTCATCCCCTACTCGACGGCCGCCTACCGGGCCAGCGTGGCGCGGGCCCTGGACGTGGCGCGGGCCGCCGGCCTCACCCACGTGGTGCTGACCACGGGCGGCCGCAGCGAGACCTACGCGCGCCGCCTCCTCCCCGCGCTGCCCGAGGAGGCCTTCGTGCAGATGGGTGAGTTCCTGGGGTTCGCGCTGCGGGAGGCGGCGCGGCGCGGCTTCCTCCGCATCACCGTATGCGGCATGGTGGGCAAGCTCTCCAAAGCGGCGGCGGGTCACTTCCATCTGCACGCCCGTTCCTCGCAGGTGGACACGGCCTTCCTCGCGGAGGTGTGCGGCCGTTGCGGGGGAGGGCCGAGTCTCGTGGCCGCGGTGGCGGAGGCCAACACGGCGCGCGAGGCGGGTGAGCTGGTCCTGGCGGCGGGCGTGCACGGCTTCTTCGAGGAACTGTGCCGCTTGGCGGGTCGAGAGACCATCGGGTTCCTGGGAGAGGCGGGGGGAGGCCTGGGGGTGGAGTACGTGCTGGTGGGCTTTGACGGGGCCGTCCTGGGGCGGGCCGAGGTCGGCGGCGCCGCGGCGGGCCGCTTTCGGCTGATGTCGGGCGGCGGCCGGCGGCGGGGGTCCGGGAGCGGCCGGCGGGGCGGGGCGCCGTGACCGGCGGAAGGGTCGTCGTGGTAGGTGTGGGTGCCGACGGGCCGGCGGGCCTGGGCGAGGCGGCGCTGCGGGCCGTGGCCGAGGCCGAGGTGCTGGTGGGCGGGCGGCGGTTGCTGGCCGGTTTCCCCGACCACCCGGCCGAGCGAATCGTTGTGGGTGCGGACGTGGAGGAAGCCGTGGCGGCGGCGGCGCGGGCGGCCCGGGAGGGGCGGCGCGTAGCGGTCGTGGCTTCCGGTGACCCCCTCTTTCACGGCATCGGGGCGGCCGTGGTGGAGGCCGTCGGGCCGGAGGCGGTGGAGGTGATACCCCACGTCAGCTCGGTGCAATTGGCTTTCGCCCGGCTGCGGCTGCCCTGGGACGACGCGGCCCTGGTGAGCGTCCACGCCCGGCCTCTGGCGGAGCTCCTGCCGGCCGTGCGGACCCGACCCAAGGTGGCTGTCCTCACGGGCGGGCGGCACACGCCCGGCGCCGTGGCGGCCTTCCTTTTGGCGCAGGGGCTGCGCGGCTGGCGCGCCTGGGTCTGCGAAAACCTGGGCTCGCCCGGGGAGCGGGTGGTGGGCTGCGCCCTGGAGGAGCTGCCCGGGCGCGAGTTCGCGCCCCTCAACGTGCTGGTGCTGCTGGACCCCGCCCGGCTGCCGGGGGACGGGCTGAGGCGCGGCGCTGCGGCGGGCGATGCCGGTCCGCGCGCCGCCGGTGATTCGCCGGAGGGCGGGGCCGGCGTGGGGGCCCCGCCGGGGGGCGGGCGGTGGCCGGTGCTAGGCCTGCCGGACGGGGCCTTCGAGCAGCGGCGGCCCTTGCGGGGCCTCATCACGCGTCAGGAGGTCCGGCTGGTCAGCCTGGCGCGGCTCGAACTGCCGCCGGCGGGCGTGCTGTGGGACGTGGGCGCCGGGACGGGCTCCGTGGCCATAGAGGCGGCGCGCCTGGCACCTGGTCTCAGGATCTTCGCGGTGGAGAGGAACCCCGACGACGCGGAGCGAGCCGGGCGGAACGCGTCGCGCTTCGGGGCCGAAGGGGTGGCGGTGGTGCTGGGCGAGGCGCCGGCGGCGTTGGCCTGGCTGCCGGACCCGGATCGGGTCTTCATAGGGGGGACGGGCGGCCGCTTGGCGGAAGTGCTGGAGGCGGTGGCGGCGCGGCTTCGGCCGGGGGGGCGCATCGTGCTGAACGCCGTCACCCTGGAGACGCTGGCGGCGGCCGAGGCGGAGCTGGGGCGTCTCGGCTGGGAGCGGGACGTCACCCTGGTCAACGTGGCCCGCGCGCGGCGCCTGGGCACCGGCGGGGCGGGGGGCGGGACAACGGACGGGGTGGACTACGCAGGCCATGCGGCGCCGGACGGGGCGGACCGCGCGGGACGGACGGGGGCGGCCGGCGGGCGGCGCCTGACCCGGCTCGAGCCGCTGGAGCCGGTCTTCGTCCTGGCGGCCTGGCGGGAGGGGGAGCGATGAAGGGCGAGGGTTTCGCGGGCGGGGAGGGTGCCCGCGGGCACCGGGGCGACGGCGAGACGGCCGCGGTCGGCGGGGAGGCGCCGGCGGGCCTCGGCCGTCTCTGGGCCGTGGGCGTGGGACCAGGCGATCCCGAGCTCCTGACGCGGCGGGCGGAAAGGGTGATCGCGTCGGCGGACGTGGTGGCGGCGCCGCGGCGGGGACGGCGGGAGCCGAGCTTTGCCCTGGGCGTGGTGGAGCACCTTCTGGAGCGCCGCCGCCAGGAGGTGCTGGAACTCACCTTCCCCATGACCCGGTCGGCCGAGTCCTTGGAGCGGGCCTGGGCGGAGAACGCCGCCGCCGTGGCCGCGCGGCTGAGGGCCGGCCGGACGTGCGTATTCGTCTGCGAGGGCGATCCGAGCCTCTACAGTACCTTCCTGCGGCTGTGGGACCGGCTGCGCCGGGAACTGCCCGGGCTGGAGGCGGAGGTGGTGCCCGGCGTGAGCTCGCTCATGGCCGCCGCCGCCCGGGCTGGGATGCCCCTGGCCACGGGCGAGGAGGCTCTGGCCGTCCTGCCCGAGGTCCCCACCCCGGCGGAGCTGGACTGGCTCCTCCGGCGGTTCGCCACCGTGGCGGTGCTGAAGGGGGGCAAGCGGCGGGACGACCTCTTGGCGGCCTGGCGGGCGGCCGGGTCGCCCGGGCGGCTGGCCTGGGTGCGCCGCGCCACGACGCCCGCCGAGGAGGTGCACACCGAGCCGGAGGCCATCGCCTCGGCCGCCGACGACTACTTCTCTCTGGGCCTCGTCCGGCGGGAGGGCGTGGCCTGGCGGGAGCCCGGGGAAGAAGCCGGAGGGGCGGGGCGGCCCGCCCCGGGCGGTGAGGGCCGCGGCGGCGAGGGGGCGGCCGGGGCGGGCGCGGGCGCCGTGTGGTTCGTCGGGGCCGGGCCGGGCGCGCCCGACCTGATCACGGTGCGGGGACGGCGTCTCCTGGCCGAGGCGGATCTGGTGGTCTACACGGACTCTCTCCTAGATGAGGGTATCCTCCGTTGGGTGCGGCCGGGGGCCGAGGTGCTCGGTTCCAGCGACCGGACCCTGGAGGAACTGGTGGACCTGATGGCCGCGGCGGCGCAGGCGGGGAAGCGGGTGGTGCGCCTGCACACGGGAGACCCCACCCTCTACGGCGCCTTGCACGAGCAGCTGGAGGCCCTGCGGGCGCGCGGGGTCCCCTGCCGGGTGGTGCCGGGGGTGACGGCGGCCACGGCGGCGGCGGCCTCCCTGGGGGTGGAGCTGACGATGCCGGAGGTGGCCCAGACCGTGATCCTGACGCGGGCGGCGGGGCGGACCCCCGTGCCGCCGGGCGAGGAACTGGTGGGCCTGGCCCGCCACGGGGCCACCATGTGCCTGTACCTCAGCGCTGGCCTCTTGGAGGAGGCGGTGACGCGACTCCTGGAGGGGGGCTATCCGCCCGAGACGCCGGCCGCCGTCGTCCAGCGGGCCACCTGGCCCGACGAACGGATCCTGCGCGGCAATCTGGCCGACATAGCCGCTCTGGCGCGGGCCGCGGGGGTGAGGAGCCACGCCGTGGTGCTGGTGGGGCCGGCCCTGGGGGCGGGCGACGGCCGGCGTTCGCGCCTCTACGATCCCACCTTTTCCCATGGTCGGCGGCCGGCGCGGGTTCCGTGGCGGGCCGACGAGGAGGGGTGCCTGCCGGCCGGACCGGGGCCGCACGGCGCGGAAGGGGGACCGGCCACCACCCGGGACCCGGGCCGCGTTGTCCTGGTGGCCATCACGCGGCACGGGGCGCGGCTGGCGGGGCGGCTCCTGGCGTCGCTCCCGGGGGTGCAGCTGCACGTGGCCGAGCGCTTCCGGGGCGAAGCCGAAGCCGCCTGGCGGGTGGCGGTAGCCCCCGGGGATGGGCCGGCGGGAGGCCAGGATGGTCCGCCGGCGGAGAACGGCCGGGCGGCCGTCGTCCCCTTCGCCGAGCCCCTGGGGAGGCGCCTGGCCAGGCTCTTCCCGGAGGCGAGCGGGTTGGTGGCCTTCGTCTCCCTGGGGGCGTTGGTGCGCCTTCTTGCCCCGTTGGTCCGGGACAAGGCCTCCGACCCGGGGGTGGTGGCCGTGGACGACGCGGGGCGCTTCGCTGTGGCGGCTCTCTCGGGGCACCTGGGCGGCGGCAACGAGCTGGCGCGGCGGGTGGCGGCCGCCTTGGGCGCCACGCCGGTGATAACTACTGCCTCCGACGCCCGGGGCACGCTGGCCGTGGACCTTTTGGGCCGGGAGTGGGGTTGGAGGTTGGAGGAGGGCGGCGACGTGACGGCGGTGAGCGCGGCCGTGGTGAACGAGGACCCGGTGGGCGTCTACCAGGAGGCGGGGCGACGGGACTGGTGGCCGGACGGGCCTCTCCCGCCCAACGTGACCCTCCATCCGAGCCTGGAGGCGCTGGCGGCGGCGCGGCCGGCGGCGGCCATCGTTATAAGCGATCGCATCCTGGACCGGGCGGCGCTCGGCTGCCCGGCCGTCGTCCTCCGCCCGCCCACGCTGGCGCTGGGGGTGGGCCTGCACAGGGGCGTGAGGGCCGAGGAGGTGCTGGAGGCCTTCCGGATCACCCTGCGGGAAGCCGGCTTCTCCCCCCTTTCCGTGGCGGCCGTCGGCACCCTGGCCGACCGGGCGGAGGAGCCCGGCCTGGCCGCGGCGGCGCGGGCGCTGGGCTGCCGCGTCCTCGGCTTCCCCGCCGCGGAGCTGGACCGGGTGGCCGGCCGGCTTCCCGGCGGATCGGAGCTGGTGGCCGGCTACGTGGGGACGCGCGGGGTGTGCGAGCCGGCGGCGGTCCTCGCCGCCCTGGCCGTCGCCGAGGCGGTGGGCGGGGAGCGGCAGGCGCGAGCGACGCCGTACGGAGGTTGCCCGGGATCGGGCGCCGGGGCGCCGCCGGACGCGGTCCGCCCCGGGCGTGCGGGCGAGGTGCCGGAGGCGCCCCGGCTGCTGGCGGCGCCCAAGCGCAAATTCGCCAATGTGACGGTGGCCGTGGCCCGGCGGGCCGAAGACGAGGGAGGTGCGACGCGTGAGCTCTGACGGAACGGGGGTGCGCTCCAACGCGAGCTGCGAGGGTGGGCCGGCGGCGCTCTCCGCCATTGACTCTGCCGGTGCGCGGGGTGCCCTCTGCCTGGTGGGGCTGGGACCCGGCCACCCGGACCATATGACGGGGCGCGCCCGGGCCGTGGTGGCGGGCGCCGAGGTGATCGTGGGCTACACCACCTATCTCGAGCTGCTGGGCGGCCTGATCGCCGGCAAGCGGGTGGTGGAGACGGGCATGACGGAGGAGGTGGACCGGGCGCGGGCGGCGGTGGAGCTGGCCGAGGACGGGCACCGGGTGGCGGTGGTGTCGAGCGGCGACGCCGGCATCTACGGCATGGCCGGGCTGGTTATGGAGGTGCTGGCGGCCCGCGGCTGGCGGCCCGCGGCTCCGGCCGGGAGGACAGCTCCGGCGGGAGGGGCGGCGCCCGCCCGGTGGGAGTGGGAGCCGGCCGGCGGCGAGGAAGCCGGCCGGGCGGTGCGGCTCTTTACGCGCCCACGGGAGCAAGCCGCGGAGACAAGGGCGCGCGGCGCAAGGGGGGAAGCCCCGGCCGGAGGGACTTCCCCGGTCGGGGGGGCTGCCGTGGCCGGAGGCGGCGCCGCGGTGCTGGAGGTGGAGGTGGTCCCGGGCGTCTCGGCGCTGAACGCCGCCGCTGCGCTGGTGGGCGCGCCGCTCATGAACGACTTCGCTGTGGTCAGCCTGAGCGACCACCTCACCCCGTGGGAGGTGATCGCCCGGCGCCTGGAGGCGGCCGGCGCCGGTGACTTCGTGGTGGTCATCTACAACCCCAAGAGCGGCCGGCGCACCTGGCAACTGGAGGAGGCGGTGCGGATCCTGCGCCGCCACCGGCCCGGCGGCACTCCCGCCGCCGCGGTGAAGAGCGCCTTCCGAGAGCGGCAGCGGGTGGTGGTCACCACCCTGGACGGGCTGGCGGACGAGGAGATCGGGATGCTCACCACCGTGCTGGTGGGGAACTCGGCCACCCGCGACCTGGGCGGGCTGCTCCTGGCGCCGCGCGGGTACGAGCGCAAGTACGGCCTGGCCGCGCCGGGGAGCGGCCGGCGGGCGTGAGGGCTCACTCGGCGAAGAAGGCGGCCACGTCGGGCGTGAAGCCGGGAAGGAGGGGGGACGCCAGGCTGTCACCGGGCTGGAAGGTTCCCGCGAGGACGAAGCCGTCTGCGCCGCGGGCCAGCACCTCCACCGCCTGGCCGTCGGGGTCAACGAGCCAGTATTCCCGGACGCCGTGCCGATGGTACAGCTCGCGCTTGGGGCCCCTGTCCCGGTCCACGGTGGCGGGGGAGGCGATCTCCACCACCAGGTCGGGCGCGCCGCGCAAGCCCTCCGGCCGGACGCGGTCGCGGTGCTCCGCGGCGACAAAGACGATGTCGGGTTGCACCACGTCCTCCTCGGAGAGGATCACATCGAAGGGGGCACTGTAAACAAGCCCCAGTCTGCACTGGCGTACGTGACCCCAGAGGAGGAACTGGATGTTTCTAGCTACCGCCTGGTGTCTCTCCCCGGGTGCCGGTGTCATGACCAGCTCGCCGGCCATTATCTCACAGCGCAGCTCGTCTGGCAATAACAAGTAATCCTGGTATGTAAAGTGAGACCCGTGCCTGGTGGCCATATCCCCCGTCCCTCCACCCGGGTCTATTTTAGGCCCTCTCTCCTTGATGGAGCATCCCCCTTACCTTATGGAGGTATTTTTTCCACCTATGAAAACGCGCAACCCCTTTCAGGATTCAGGCTGTCACCTATCCGGCAGCCGGCCGGGCCGGCAGGTGATGATACCCTCGTTTCGCGTCATTACAGCACGTCTGCTGTATACGGCAGTGCTATAGAAAGTGCTGTCTAAGCCGGTGCTATAGGAAATGCTGTATACGGGGGTGCTATAGGATTCGCTATAAACACACTCAATGTGTGTCCATCACCGCCCCCACGCGCGGCCGCGGCACCGTGGGGCTGCTCAACCCTTGACAGGCGCGCGGTCCAGTACTGCGGTAGACCCACCTACTTTTCCCGGCCGCCCCTGCCGTGGGTGCCCCCCTTTACGAGACAGGTCCCACTTTTTCCACCGCCATGGACGGCGAGAGGGGTGGAAGGGCGGGGACGCGGTCGGCGTGCCGGTGTCTCCGCCGTCCGCCTCTGTGGCCCTTATTTGACGCCCGTGCGGTGCCCTAAGAAAATGGCAATTGTGGTTGCAGCCGCTGGGGAGGAAATGGGCGGAGCGGCCGGCCGGCCGGTCATCGTCAGCGCCTGCCTGGCGGGGCTTCCCTGCCGGTATGACGGCCGGGCGTGCCCCCATGCGGGTGTGCTGGAGCTGGTGCGGGCCGGGCGCGCCTTGCCGGTTTGTCCGGAGCAGCTGGGCGGCCTGCCCACGCCGCGCCCCCGGGCCGAGGTGATGGGCGGCGACGGGGAGGACGTGCTGGACGGCCGCGCGCGGGTGGCGGACGAGCGGGGGGTGGATGTGACCGACGCCTTTGTGCGGGGGGCGGAGGCGGTGGCGGCCCTGGCGCTGGCTGCCGGGGCGCGCAGGGCCGTTCTCAAGGCGCGGAGCCCCTCCTGCGGCGTGGGGGCCCTTTACGACGGGACCTTTTCCGGACGCCTGCGGTCGGGCGACGGCGTCACGGCGGCCGTGCTGCGGCGCCTGGGCGTCAGGGTGGACACCGAGGAAGGTTGCGCAACGTAGGACGCCCGGCCGGCGTCATCCGCCGGCGGGCAGCGGCGTGAAGAGGCGGGCGCGGCGGCTGATGGTTACCCGCACGTCCACGCTGACCTGGGCCTGGCGCAAGACGTCGGGCCAGCGGTCGCGGATCCGCTGCCAGTAGAAGGGATGGCGCCACCGGAGATAGGCCTGCCATCCCAGCAGATCCAGGCCCGTTTCCCGCACGCGGGGCGGCAGCAGACGGGCGTAGGATGCCAGGGTGCGGGCCACCTGGCGCTCCGCGGCCCGGAGCATGGCCGTGTCGGCGGGCGCCCGCGCGCGCGCCGTGTCGGGACAGGTGGAATCCATGGCGACCCCGGCCACGCGCACCGTGTAGCGAAAGCGGGGGCGGTCCCCGCCCCGCTCCAGGGCCACCTTGGCCGACCTGTGCTGGATGAGAAAGGTGCCGTGCGGCCAGGGTTCGCCGCCTGAGGGCTCGTGCTCCCCCGTCCCTGGCGGTCGCGGGCAGGGAAACTCCACCGTCCCGCGGCGCCCTGTGCCGCGCAGGAGGGAGAAGCCGAAGGTCTCGGCCGGTGTGAGCCAGCCGGCCAGCCGGTAACGGGCCAGGATGGCGCTCCCCGCGGCGACGATGTGGTCGCCGGTCAGGCGTAGGGCCGGGACCACCGCCACCCCCGTCGTCTCGCTGTGGGACACCACCTGGGCCACGGTGGCGGGCAGCGGGGCCATGCCCTCCTCCCCCGCCGTCCGCAGAAGCCGCACCAGGTGAACGGCCAGGGCCACCTCGCCCCCCGGCGGCTGCAGGCTCAGGTAGGGGGCGGCCTCCCCGCGGGTGACGAAGACATGGGCGCCCACGCTGATCTCGGGATGGCAGCCCGCGCAGCCCGCCTCGTCGCGGATGCCCTCCCGGCGCGCGTAATCCTCCCCGTAGAGGAGGGCCGTGAGATGGCCGAAGGAGAGGGGTCGGGACCACCGGTCGTGGAGCTGGGCCAGGGCGTGGGAGGAGGTCCGGGCTTGTCCCGTCAAAACGATGGAGCGGGGAGACGGGGGAGGCGCTCCAGCGCGCCCCCCGCCCGCAGCGGCGGGTGCGGACGTCGGCACGGCCAGCTCCACCGTGGGGCGGTGGCCGCCGCCCGGCGCGGTGTCCATGGCCAGGCCCAGCACCAGGCTGCGGTCGTTTATATCCCGGTAGTCCCAACATCCCCCGGCCAGGAGGGCCGCGCCGAGGAGCAGGGCGAGGCGGAGGCCGGGCCGAGGGGCGACGCGGTGCGGGCATGTCCTCCCGGCCCGCGGTCCCGTCATGACCGGGTCCGGCCGGGCCTGTGGCGCCACCACGCGAGGGCGGTCAGCACCGGGGCCAGGGCGTCGCAGAGGACGAGGGATGCCAAGACGATTCTGTCGGTGAAGAGGCGCACCGTTTCCTCGAGGGAGCCGGGCACGAGGGCCAGGGCCAGTACGGCCAGGGAGACGGCAAGGGCGGGGGGCGCCCCGTGCCGGAGGGAGAGGAGTTCCCTGATCCCGGTGGCCACGAGCCAGAGGTACACGGCCAGCCGGGCCCACGCCAAAAGGAGAAGCCCGCTCAAGAAAAAAAGATCGAGTTTTTCCACCAGGAAGCCGGGCAGGACGGCCGTCTGCATGGCGGCGACCAGCGGCCAGTGATAAAGGGCTAGACCCGGCAGGCTCAGGACGGAGGCGGCGGCCAGGAAGGCGGCCGTGACGAAGGTGAAGGCCAGCCCTAGGCCGATTGCCGTGGCGGCGGGGGTGGCCGCCGGGTTGCCGAGGTAGCCACCCAGCACCAGGAGAGAGGTGAAACCGCCCACCGACCCGGCTACCCGTAGGGCGTGTCCCGCCACCGCCCCCGCGCCTTCCTCGGGAAAGGCCAGGGCAAGGCCTATTTCCCCCCTTTTGATGGCCGTGAGCACAAAGAGCAAGGCCAGCCCGTAACCGAGGGGTACCAGGATGAAAAGGGTTCGCCCCAGAGGTTCCACGCCGTGGGCGGCAGCGTAGGCGGCCGCCACGGTGGCGAGGAGGAGGATGATCCAGAGCGGCGTCGCCGGCAGCAGGAAAAAGCGCACCTCCTCCCCCAACTGCCGCAGGAAGAGGGCGGCCGACCCTCCCCAGAGCGTCAGGTAGGCCGCGGCCACCAGGCGGCCCGCCACCGGTCCCAGCAGGCGGGGCAGGAGGTCGCCGAAACGCACCCCGGGGTGCCGCGCCGCGAGCCAGGCCAGAGCCAGGGCCGGGACGAAGGGCAGGAGGAGCCCGATGACGAGGGCGTAGAGGCCGCCGGGTCCGGCGGCGCGAAAGGCCAGAAAGGGCGGCGTGGTGCCGGCGGTCACGGCCAGCCAAAAGGTCAGGGCGCGGGCGGGGAGGCGATCGTTGTCCCAGTTCACGGTGGCCTTCCTCTTCAGGCGGCGCCGGGCGGCGGGTTCGGGACGGGGCTCCGCTGCATGACCGCATCCCGCGGGGCAAAGAAGGTGGGCCGGCGCCGGAAGAAGCGCAGGGGTAGCTTGAAGAGGGTGTCCTTCCAGTCGTGGGCGCTGAAATAGGCGTAGGGGACGAGGTAAGGTACGCCGAAGCTGGTGAGGGTGCAGAGGTGGACCAGGAGCAGCAGGAAGAAGACGATCACCCCATAGAAGCCGAAGGCGGCGGCCAGCAGCAGGGCCGGCAGGCCCAGGAGCCGGATCACGGTGCCCAGGGGTACCGTGGGCACGGAAAAGGAGGCGATGGCGGTGATGGCGATGGTGATGATCATGGTCTCGCTCCAGATGCCGGCCCGCACGCCCAGCTCCCCCAGGACGAGGCCGCCCACCACGCCGAAGATCTGGCCCACCGGGGCCGGGTAGCGAAAGCCGGCCTCCTTGATGAGTTCCAGCATGAGCTGGGCCAGGAGGGCCTCGAAGAGGACGGGGAAGGCCACGCCCTCGCGGCTCGCGGCCACTTTGAGGGCCAGGCGCGTGGGCAGGATGCCAACGTGGTAGCTGGCCATCGTCACATACAGGGCGGGGGGGAAGAGGGCCAGGAGGCTCCCGAGGAAGCGCACGAAGCGAAGGAGGTTGACGGGCAGCCAGCGCTCGTAGCTGTCCTCGGGGCTGTGGAAGAGGGAATCGAGGGTGGCTGGCACGACGAGGGCGTGGGAGCTGTTGTCCACGAGGACAGCCACCCGGCCCTCCAGGAGGTTCGCCGCCACCACATCCGGCCGCTCGCTGCCGTTGACGGTGGGAAAGGGTGACCACCAGGCGTCCTCGATGAGCTGCTCCACGTAGCTCGAGTCCAGGACACCGTCCACGTCTATGGCCCGCAGGCGGCGTTCCACCTCCCGCACCAGTTCCGGGTCGGCGACGCCGTCCAGGTAGAGGTAGGCCGACTCCGTCTGGCTGCGGCGGCCCAGCCGGAGCCGCTTGACGCGCAGGGCCGGATCGCGGAGGCGGCGGCGGACGAGGGCCACGTTCCAGGTCAGGATCTCGCTGAAGGAGTCGCGGGGGCCGCGCACGGCGAACTCGATGGCCGGCTTCTCGATGGCGCGGGCGCGGCTGGAGTGGTTGGCCACCACCACGGCCCGCTCGGCCCCTTCCACGAAGAGGAGGGTGTTGCCGGAGAGAATCTCCCGCAGGGCGTCCTCCAGGGTGGTGACCTGCCTCACCTCGCCCGCCGTGAGGGCGCGCTCGGTCAGGATGTCGGGCAGGGCGGGGGAGGAACCCGGCGGCGCCGGCGCGGCCAGAATGGGCGCCAGGATGCGCTCCTCCACGTCCTCCTTCTCCACCATGCCGTCCAGGTAGACGATGGTGGCCCGCGGTCCCGCCCCGCCCACGCGGGCGTCGCGGAAGACCGCATCGTCGCTGCCGTCCAGCAGGGCGTGCAGGCCCCGCAGCAGGTGGGGCGCCCCGGTACCGTCCGCAGAGGCACCGGGGGAGCTTCCGCCGCCCGCGGGCGACGCGGCCGGCTCCGCCGCCCGCGTTGCGCCCGGCCGTCCCGGCGTGGCGGTCAGGGCCTCCTGCACGCGCGCCTGGACGATCTGGCTCTGCCGGAGGAGTCGCCTGGGGGCCGCCATATCCGCTCATTCAGCATCTTGTCCGCCGGCGGGGAACCCTATCCGTACGCTCGCCCAGGCGGCACGGGGAGGGCGGAACGGGCCGCCCACGGGGGACGAGAATGGGCCGCCGGCCGCGGGAATCCCGGTGCGGGCCGGCGACGGGGGAGGAGAATGGGCCGCCGGCCCGCCGGAGACGCTAGGCGGCAGGGGTGGGGGGTGACCCGCCCCGGGGGAGGCATGGTCCCCATGAGGGGGGAGATCCTCTGGTTTGCGACGGCCCTGCTGGCCGCCGCCGGCATCCTCCTCTGGCAGAGGTGGCGGGAGGCCCAGCCGGGCCGGCCGGAGGCGCCGCTCCGGGCTGCGGACGGGACCGGGGCGGCGGGAGGCGGTCTTCGTCGGGGGGGGAACAGGCAGAAGCGGTCCCTCGCCCTCGGCGAGGCGGCGGAGGCACGTCTGGCCGAGGAGGCCGCGCGGTTGGAGGCGGCCGCCCGCCGCTACGGGGCGGCCTTGGCCGCCGGCCCGCCGCTTCCGGTGCCGGCAGCGCCGGCCGGCGCCTGCCCCGCACCTTGGCTGCATCACCTGGCGGGCGGAGTTAAGTGGGGTCTCCTCCTGGGCATCCTCGTGGAGGCGGCCGGCCTGGGCGTCCTGACTCTGGCCGGACGCGCCGTGCGCGGGGCGGGGCTGTGAGGTCGCGGGTCGGCCGGATGCTCGCCGTGGGAGCCGGGCTCCTCCTGGGCGTAGCGGTGACCACCTTCTTCGCCTCGGGGTTCATCGCCCTCACCCGCCCCGGGGAAGCCATCTTCTGCAGCCGCTGCCATCCCCGCATCGTCGAGCGGTGGCAGGCTTCCACCCACGCCGACGCGCGCTGTGTGGACTGTCACAGCCGCTGGGGCATCTTGGGCTTCTGGTCCGAAAACCTGTACGCCGCCCAGATCGGCGTCATGGCAGTTACCGGGCGCTGGCGGGATATGATGCCGTTGCGGACCCAGGTCTCGGACGCGGGCTGCCTCAAGTGCCACGAGGGACGGGTGGCCGGTCCCCGCACGGGCCGGACCATCGCCGGCCTCGACGATCAGCTCGCGTGGCAGGGCCGGGCCTTCACCCACCGACAGCTCTTCGGCGCCGGGTATAAATGCACGTACTGCCACAGCACGGTGGTGGAGGGGGACCTGGTGCCGCCGGGCAGCCGCACCTATCCGCACCTGCCGCCCGAGTTCGCGGCCGTGCAGGCGGAACTATCCCTAGCTGCTGGCCGAGTTGGCCGCCGGGCAGGCGAGATAACGGCACCTCATTTGGGTCGGGCGGCCACCGGCCAAGGACCCGGCTCTCCTGCGCCGAACCGGCACGCGGTCCGGGCGGCTTCCCGCGGCGGCTAACGCAGGCCGTCGGCCACGGTCCGTAGGGCCTCCCGGTTGGGGACCAAGAGGGTCCCGCCGTCCATTTCCAGCAGACCCTCGCGGCGCAGGGCCGCCAACGTGCGGCTCACGCTCTCCCGCGCCGTGCCGGTGAGGCTGGCCAATTCCTGGTGGGTGAGGCGGAGGTCCAGGCGCGCCCCGCCCCGGTCCGGGCGGCCGTGGCGGTTGAGCAGGTGGAGGAGGGCACGGGCCACGCGCACCCGCAGATCCCGCTCGGCCAACTCGCGTACCCGCTGCTGGAGGTCGTCGAGGCGCCGGGCCATGGCCAGGAGCATGTCCAGGGCCAGGTCGCCGTTTTGGCGGAGGAGGTCGAGAAGGGTCCCGCGCTCCACCGTGACCACGGTGCTTTCTTCCAGGGCCACGGCGGTGGCGGGGTAGGAGCCACCGCCGAGGAAGCCGAGATGGGGAAAGAAGTCGCCCGGCTGGAGGATGGTGAGGGTCTGCTCCCGGCCGTCGGCCGTCAGGGCTGTGATCTTGACGCACCCCGCCGTCAGAAAGTGGATGGCCGTCACCGGCTCACCCTCGCGGAAGATGACGTGCCCGCGAGGGACCAAGCGCCGTCGCACCGCCGGGGCCAGGCGCGCCAGTTCCTCCTCGCCCAAAGCGGCGAAGAGGGACAGCCGCCGCAGCACCGCCGCAGGCCCGGGATCCACGTTGCCGCTCCGGCTCCCTTCTTTAAGGGCGCTCATAGGCATCCCCCCGCTTGCGGCGCGCCTGCGGGGTGCACCGCCCCGGCGTGGGATGCGGCTACGGGGTGCACCCCACCGTCTCTGGTCCGCCCGCGGCGCGCACCCGCGCCCGGGGCCCCGCCTGGCCCGTGGTGCCGGATGCCTGTGAGCGGCCTCACGGCGCCGTCTGCGCCGTCAGTGTACCATCTGGCCGGGATGGTGATGCCCATGAGCGACGACGCCCTGCGGGTTCTCCGCGACGACCACGAGGCGGTGCAGGGTGCCCTGGCGGATCTGGAGATCGCTTTGAGCCGGCTCCCGGACCCGGAGGCCCGGGCGCGGCTGGAGGCGGTGGCCAGGTTTCTGGCCGAGGACCTGGCCCGCCACCTGGCACGGGAAGAGAACGTCCTCTTCCCCGCGCTGGAGCGCCACATCGGGCGGGAGGGCGGCCCCATCGCCGTCATGCTCCAGGAGCACGACGAGCTTAGGCGGCTGTGGCCTGCCTTCCGGCAGGCGGTGGCGGCCGGCACCTCGGCGGAGGCGGCCCACCTGGGCCGGTCCCTGGGGGAGCTCCTGGCCGAGCACGTGCGCAAGGAGGACTGGGTTCTCTTCCCTTTGGCCGAGCGCGTCCTCACGGCGGAAGAACTGCGGGAGGTGCGGTGGGCGCTGGCGGGAGAGGAGAGCTGAGGCCGTCCGGTTGGCCGGGAAGCACGACGGGCACCGCGGGCGGCGCCTCTGCCGCGGGCGGCACCTCCGCCGCGGGTGAAGGCGGCTTCAACGGGAGGGGCGGCACCGCCGCCGGGGGGTCGGCAGGCGGAAGGGCGGGCCGCTCGGGCCGGCTCGACGCGCGGCCATGGACCGGTGCCGGCGGCGCGGCGAAGGTGGGGAGCGGAGAGACGGCGGCGGGTGACGCCGGGGTGGCTGGAGCGGGTCCTCGTGCCGCCAGGGCCAGGCTGACGGCGGCCGCCGTAATACCTGTGGCCCCGGCCAGGCCGGCGGCGAGCCGCAGGAGGCTCGGACCGCCAGGCGGCTTGCGGTGAAGCCGGCGGAAGAAGGAGGTTGCACCGGTGGAGGGGAGCGGGAAGCTCCCCGTGGGCGCCGAAGCCACCTTTTGCACGCTCACGAAGCTCCCTCCGGGTGGCGCCGCCCTTTTTTGTCCGGCCGCATCGGGCAGCATCGCCAGGAACACTTCCACCAGCGCGGGGTCGAATTGGGTGCCGGCGTTGGCGCGCAGCTCCGCCTCCGCCTCTCCGGCGGACCTGGCGGGCGCGTAGGGTCTCGGGCTTGTGATGGCGTCGAGGGAGTCGGCCAGGGCGATGAGGCGGGCTCCCAGGGGAATGCGGCGGCCCCTGAGTCGGTCGGGATAGCCGCGACCGTCCCAGCGCTCGTGGTGGTGCCGGACCAGTCGCGCCACGGGCGCCAGGGAGGGGCAGGTGCGGAGGAGGCGGGCGCCGGCGGCGGCGTGCGCCTCCACCAGCAGCCATTCGGTTCGGGTCAAGGGCCCCGCTTTGCGGATAAGGGCCGGGGCAAGAAAGACCTTGCCCACGTCGTGCAGGAGGGCGGCCAGGGTCGCCTCCCTCGCTGCCCGCGGCGGCAGGAGTCTGCGGGCGACGGGGTGAACAAGCCTGGCCACGTTGCGGGCATGGGTGAAGGTGTCGGGGTCGTGCAGCCGCATGTGGGAGAGAAGGGCGCGCAGGAGGAGGCTCTCGGCCTGCGGCTGGTTTTTCCTGACTCTCAGTCGTCGCCCTATGCAGGAGAGCCACATTTTAGGTCCAGGTGCAAGGTTAGGTTCTGCGACTTCCTGAGGCAATAGCACGCGCCTGCTAGTGTTGTAAAGGTACAAAGGGGGTCTTTCGTCCTAAAACAACCTCTGGTGCCCTTTTTTCCAGGAAAAACGATGGAATAGGAACCGTTGATCCTGGTCCGCGGAGGCCTCTCACGGGGCCGGCCGCGGGGCGAGGGAGAGGACGGCCAGCCACGTGGCGAGGGCGAGGGCGGTGTAGAGGGCTTCCCGCCAGCCCAGGCGCTTGAAGTCCGTCTCCCGCCGGCCCGCGAGGCTGCCCGCGAGGCCCCGCGCCACCGCCGGAACCAGGGCCAGCCAGCCCCAGGTCGGCAGGAGGCCGGCCCGGCTCGCCGCCAGGGCCGCCGCGAGGGCGGACAACTGGTAGGCGGCGTTGTCCCAGCTCGTGGCCAGGCGCTCCCCCGCGGTGACGGGGGGTCGGCGGACCCAGCGGGCCTTCATGCGGATGTGAAAGACGCCGGAGAGGAAATGGAGGGCCAGGAATAGGGCGGGCGCCATGGCTTCCCGCGGCAGGGTGCCCGTCATGGCGTGGAAGGCGCCCGGCGCCACCAGGGCGAGGCCCAGGGCGCCGGCCGCTTCGCTGAGGAGGGTGGGACGGGGGGAGCGGGCCGCCCGCAGGAGGTCCACCGCCAGCAGGGAGGCGGCGGCCAGGCTCAAGGGAACCATGTAACGGCGGCCGTAGGCCAGGAGGATCATCCCCGCGCCCAGGGCGGCGACCGTTTCCACCACCGCCCAGGGGAGGGCCAGCCTGCGCGGCAGGCGCGGTTCCGGGCGCAGGAGAGCCGCCAGGGGTCGCCGCAGGGAGAAAAAGGCGAGCCCGGCCACCAGGAAGGCTACGGCCGCCGCCGCCGAGGGCCCGACAGCCTCCGGAGAAGGGAGGGGGGAAGCCGGCCGCCCGGCGGCGGGCGGGGCAAGGAGTGCCGAGGCGACGCCGGTCAGGTACGCGGCGAAAAACATGACCCAGGAGCCATGCTCCCGGGGCAGGGGTGGCCGCCATGCGGGCGGAGCCTGCCGGGCCCCCGTGCCCATGTCCGACCCTCCTCTCCGCTCTCCTTGCGCCATTGGGCACCTCCCGTCTGCCGCCGGCGCCGGCGCGGCCGCCTCCCAGGCCGGCGCCGCTGTCAACTTGATTTTGTGACAGAGCGCGGCGGCTTTTCGGTGATCATACTCACTGCGCGGCCGCGCTGCGGGCGCAAGAATGGTGGCGACGGTCGTCGGGCCGTTGCCGCCGTGCGTCCCCGCCGTGTCGCCGGGGCGCAGCGTCGGTCCCGGCCGCCGGCGAGCGAAGGAGGTTGACATTCATGGGCGGGCGGACGGTGGAGCTGGACGTGCGTCCCTTCCACGAACGGGGCGAAGAACCCTTCCACGCCATCATGGAAGCGGTGGCGGGGCTCGGCCCCGCTGATACTTTGGTGCTGGTCAACAGCTTCGAGCCCCTTCCGCTCTACGGGGTGATGGCGCGCCTCGGCTTCACGCACCGGACCGAGCACAAAGGGCCGGGGGAGTGGCGCATCACTTTCCGCAGGGAGGCCAAGGAGACGGCGGAGACCCGTCCGGAGGGGGAGAGGGCGACTCAGCCCGTTCCCGGCCGGGAGCTCCCGGGCGACGGGGAAGCCGGAGGCCGGGTCATCGAGCTCGACAACCGCGGTCTCGCTCCGCCCGAACCCATGGTGCGGGTCCTGGACGCCGCCGCGGATTTGCGCCCCGGCGACCGGCTCGTGGTGCGCAACGATCGCCGGCCTCTCTTCCTCTACCCGGAGCTGGCCGAACGCGGCCTGCTCCATCACACGGAGGACCTGCCGGACGGTACCGTGCGGATCGTCATCTGGCGGGAGTGACGCTTTTGAGCCGTGCCGCGCCGTCCCGTCCCGGCGGCCGGCCGGTGGGGCCTGCACCGTTGGGGCGACCGGGGGAGGTGAGGAGATGGAGACACCGGGCCTGGCCACCGCCTTGGCGCCACCCTCGTACCTGCCGCTCAGGTACATGCTTACGGGTGTTGCTTTCTACGTGGCCGCCCAGGCGGCCCTCCTGGCCCGGGCGGGCGACCTGGGATTGGCCGGGCCCCTCTGGTGGCCCCTCGCGGGCATCGCCCACCTCTTCACACTTGGCTGGGCCACCGCGGTCATGATGGGGGCGACGCTCCAGCTCATTCCCGTCCTCCTGCGCACGAGGCTCCGCGGTGAGGCGGCGGCGCGCGCGGCCTGGCCCCTCTTCACGGCCGGGGCCGCCCTCTTGTCCTGGTCGCTCCTGGTCGGCCGGCCGACCTGGCTGCCGCCGGCCGCCGCGCTCCTCGTGGCGGGGATCGGGGTCTACGGCGGGGTCGTCGTGGCAAGCCTGCGGGCGGCGCCCCGTGGTCCCTTGCAGCGCTGGGCCCTGGGCTGGGCCGTGGGTTTCCTTGCGGCGACGGCTCTTCTCGGCGCCGCCCTGACCCTCTCCCTCCGCCTGGGGGCGGCGGGGGACCGGTTCGGCCGACTGCTGGGGGCGCACCTGGCAACGGGCCTGGGGGGCTGGCTCAGCGGTGTCATCTTCTCCGTGGGCTACCGGCTGATCCCCATGTTCGCCCTCTCCCACGGCCATTCCCGCCGTGGGGAGGCGCCGGCCGTCGGGCTCTTGCTGGGCGGGTCCGCGGCTCTGGCCCTGGCGTCCCTGGCGGGCAGGGTTCCGTATACGGCCGCGGGTGGCGCGGCGCTGGCGGCGGCCTACGCGATCTTCGTCTGGCAGGTGGTGGACATGGTGCGCCACCGGCGCCGGCGGCGGCTGGAACCGGTGACACGCTTCACGATGGTGGGCTTGGCCTTTGCCTCTTTGGCGGTGATCCTGGCCACGGCGGCCGTCGGCTCGCCGTCTCCGGCCGGAGCCTCCCGGGAACGTCTGGCCCTGGCCGCAGGCTACGCCTTCCTGGGTGGCTGGGTTTCCCTGATGGTGGCGGGGCATCTGCTCAAGATAGTGCCCTTCCTCACGTGGCTTGACCGCTATGCCGAGCGCGCGGCCGTCGAGAAGGTGCCTCTGGTGCGCGATCTCTTTTCCCCCTGGCTGGGAGAGGCCACCCTTCTCCTCACGGCGGGCGGGGCGGCGCTGGGGGTCATCGGTTTCCTGACGGGCGGCGTGGCGGTGCTGCGGGGCGCCTTCAGCCTCACGCTGGCGGGGTCCGTCTGCCTGGCGGCGGCCCTCCTCCAGGTGCGGGCGGGGTGGCGACACGTACCGCGGCCGTGACGGGCGCCTTGCCACCGCGGCGGCCGCCTCGCAAGGGCGGCGGGCCGCGGGAAGGGCTCGGAAAGGTGGGTGGGGAAGTTGGTGCGCGGGGAGGACGTCTTCCTGGCCCTGCGGCGGGTCACGGATCCGGAGCTGGGCGTCAACGTGGTGGACCTGGGGCTCGTCTACGAGGTGGAGGTGAAGGACGGCACCGTGGAGGTGGCCATGACGGTGACGACGCCCGGTTGCCCCCTGCAGGACGTGCTGCCCCGCTGGGTGGAGGAAGCCGTCCGCGCGCTTCCGGGCGTCCGGGAAGCGCGGGTGCGCTTGGTCTTCGATCCTCCCTGGACGCCGGACCGAATGACGGAGCGGGCCCGGGAGGAATTGGGCCTCTGAGGCCCCCGGGAGCGGCCCCGTCCGCCAGGAGGAACACAGGGGTGGGAGCGAGGGAGGTGACGATCCTGGAACCCAGGAGGTGGCAGATAGGCGAGCTGGTGGAATTCGCCGACGCGGCGCCGGTGCGGAAGGTGATCCTGGCCTTGGACGGGGTGAGGAGCGCCCTCCTCTGTCTGAAGGGCGGGCAGGAGCTGGGCGCTCACCCGGCGCCGGGGCACGCGCTGGTGCAAGTGCTCTCCGGCCGGGTCCGCTTCGGGATCGAGGAGGGGGAGGAGGTGGTGGTGGGTCGGGGGGCCTACTTCTATCTTCCCCCCGGCTGCCGCCACCGGGTGCGGGCCGTGAAGGACAGCGTGCTCCTGGTGGTTGTCGCCGGGGCGGCGCCCGGCTACTAGCGGCCGGGGTGGCCGCGCGGGCTGTTGCCGGTTGCGCTATGATGCGGAACATGGAGTCAACGCGCCGTCGCCTCCGGTGGGGGAGGGGCAAGGGGCGACTGAGGGCGGCGTTGCCCGTCGTGGCGGCGGGGCGGATCGTGGGCCGGTTGGCCCGCCTTTACCCGGACGCCCGCTGCGGCCTGCGGTTTGCCGACGCCTATCAGCTCCTGGTGGCGGCGGTCCTTTCGGCCCAGTGCAGCGACGCCGCCGTCAACCGGGTGACGCCGGAGTTCTTCCGTCTGTGGCCCGACGCGGCGGCTCTGGCGGGGGCGGAGCCGGCGGAGGTGGCGGCCGTGATCCGGAGCCTGGGGTTGTACCGCCACAAGGCCGAGCACCTGGTGGCCCTGGCCCGGCGGTTGGTGGAGGTCCACGGCGGCCGGGTCCCGGCCGACCGGGCGGCCCTCGAGAGCCTGCCGGGTGTAGGCCGCAAAACGGCGGGCGTGGTGCTGGCCAACGCTTTCGGCGTGCCCGCCCTGCCCGTGGACACCCACGTCTTTCGGGTGGCGCGGCGCCTTGGTCTGGCGCGCGCCGCCACCCCCGAGCGGGTGGAGGAGGAGCTGCGCGGGCGGATTCCCCGCCGGCTGTGGTGTCAGGCGCACCATTGGCTCATCCGGCACGGGCGCACCCTCTGCCGCGCGCGGCGGCCGGCCTGCCCGGCCTGCCCCCTCCGTCCCTTGTGCCGCGCCGGGCGCCGAGGCCCGGTTTAGTCGGGCTCCGATCCTTGGGGTTTGGCTTTTTCGCCGGTTGCGCAGATTCCGTCCAGGACCGCCGTTATCTCCGCGTCTAGCAAACGGTCGGGGACATAGGGGACGAGCTTGTGAAAGTCGGCCTTGCGCATCAGGTTTGGCAGGCCGAGACGCCGATAAAAGGCGGCGAAGAGAGGGTCCAGGAACTCGTCCGACACTTTGAGGTCGGCGGACCAGGGCGATCCTTTGCCCAAGGTGGCCAACGCCTGCTCCACCTCGGCGATGGCTTCCTCCATGTGCGGTCGAAAAAGGGGGCCGTGTTCCTTTTCCGCCCAGGCCAGGAGAGTCTCACGCTGACACAGGTAGTTCTCTATTTCTCTTTTCGTCCACACATACTGGACGAGATTGGGCTTGGTCTCTTCCGGCAACGGGCGCGGCAGGCGATCGAAGAGGGCGTATCCCACGAGATCTGGTTTGGCCTCCAGAAGGCCGTAGAAATGATCGTAAACCTTCGAAGGCTGGTTCTCCACGTAGACGGAGAAGACCCTCTCCAGGAGACGTTCAGCCCGATGCCCCAGCTTGGCCGCGAAAGCGCGCAGTATGGCCAGATCAGTCGCTCCTTCCAGATAGAGAACCCAACCGGTCTGCTCCGCGAGGTAGTACTGGTCGAACCCAATATCCTTGAGCGACTTGAGCACCTGGCTGCTCCGGTCGTCAATGCGGTGCGGACGTCCCACAAAGGCCACCACCACATCGCGATCGGCGGCTTCGTTGAGCACCACCTCCGAGTGGCTGGCAATGATAACCTGGTTTCCGCTCTCTCGGGCCGCTTCGCCCAGGATGTGATAGATTTCCCGCTGGCGCAGGATTTCCAGGTGGGCGTCAGGCTCGTCCAGCAACAGCACCGATCCGGGATGGACCTCCAAATAGGCGAGAAGCAGGAGGGTTTGTTGCATTCCCCGACCCGAGGAACCCAGATCGAGTTTTGTGCCGGAGCGGTCCTTATACCACATGGTTATCTCACCGCGCTCCGGGATGTATTTGGGCTCTTCAAGCGTCACTCCGAAGAGACGCTGCATGTGCCGGCACAGGCGCGACCAGCGCCGTTCACCATCGGGGTCTTGCCTCACCAGATAGCAGAGGTTACGCAGCACCTCCGCCGTTCGGCCTTCACCCAAAAGAACGTCTATCCGCCCTGGATCGAGCCGAGCCTCGGTGGCCGTCAGGCCGGAGAGAGGGGGGAGAAAGGCGACGCGGACGTGGGCGGCGGGCTCGGGGATCGCCATCCGCCCACCGTCGGGCAGAAGGAGCGGCCGGCAATAAAAGGATTCCTCGTTGGCGTAGTCGAACTCCAGCCCGCACGTCCAGGCCGTGCCATCGCTTACACCCTCGACGCGGATCTCGATGCGGATGTTCTCCGTCCGGTGTTCCCCCTTTTGTCGCAGGGCGTTGCGCACGTCGCGACGGTGCCATAGGAGGATGGCGCTGGGTACGGGTACGGAAAGCAGGTCGCGGCGGTTGATGGTCACGCCGGGACGTTTTTCAGGTGGTTTGCCTCCCCCCCGCTTTTCGAGCCACCGCCGTAGACCCAGATCCCACAGGGCAAGGGCCTGCAACGCCGTCGTTTTGCCGGAGTCGTTGGGTCCGATGAAGACGACCGGATTGCCCAACTCGATCTCCACGTGGCGGAAGCGCTTGAAGTTCTTGACGACGAGGCGGGTGAGCAGCTTTCTCCCTCCCGGCGGCCTGAGCGTCTTGGGCCGGTTCGTCGGACAGGCTGCCGCGTCCTTTCGATTGTACCCGGTCCTGTCTCCGGCGCCAGCTCGTCCGCTGGCCGACCACATGATTCTCGGGGAGGGCCAGGTAACGTCCGCCTTGGTGGGCCGTCACTCCTCCCACGCCTGGGGCTCGGGGATCTGTCAGGTGCCGGTAGCAGCGTCCGGTTCGCCCGCGGGCAGCTCCACGGTGAAGGTGCTGCCGCGGCCGGGTTCGCTCTCCACGCGGATGCGGCCGCCGTGGGAACGGGCGATCCAGGCGGCGATGGCCAGGCCCAGGCCGGTGCCGCCCGCCGCCCGGGAGCGGGCTTTGTCCACCCGGTAGAAGCGGTCGAAGATACGGGCCAGGTCCTGACGGGGGATGCCCACCCCGGTGTCGGAGACCGCCAGCTCCGCCAGGCGCCCGCGGGTGCCCAGGCGCAGCGTGACGCGGCCGCCCGGGTCGGTGTACTTGACGGCGTTGTCCAGGAGGATCAGGACCAGCTGTAGCAGGCGGCCCCGGTCTCCCCGGATGGTGAGCCGGTCGGGCAGCTCGGTCGCGAGGGTGATTCCCTTCCGGGAGGCCAGGACGCCCGCCTTGCGGGCCGCCTCCGCGGCGACGGCGGCCAGATCCACCGGCTCCCGCTCCATGGTTTCCCCCGCGTCGGCCCGGGCGAGCGTCAAAAGGTCGCTCACCAGCCGCTCCATGCGCCTGGCCTCCGAGAGGACGTTGTCCACGAGTTCCCGCGTCTCGGGGGGCGCCCCGCCGAGACGGCGCTCCAGGAGTTCGGCGGAGGTGCGCACGATGGCCAGGGGGGTCCGGAGCTCGTGGGAGGCGTCGGCCGTGAAGCGCCGCAACTGCTCGAAGGCCCGCCGGACGGGCACCAGGGCCCGCCCCGCCAGGAAGAGCCCGCCCGCCCCGGCCGCCAGCAGGGCGAGGATTCCCAAAAGGACAAGGGCGAGCCGTATCCGGCCGAGGGCCGTCATGGCCGGGGTGATGGGGAGGCCCGTCTGGACCACCGCCGTTACCAGGTTCCCTTCCACCACCGGATGATTGTAGATGCGGATGAACTCGCCGCCGGCCCGCAGGGTGGCGTAGCTCTCCTCTCCCGTGCGGGAGGCCAGGCGGGCCGAGGAGAGGTCGGGAAAGGCCGTGACCCGCTGGGGTGCCCCGAGCCGGGTCTCGTCCCCCTCCCGGATGCGGACGTAGGTCCAGGCCAGGGTTGCCGCCAGGGGCTCTCCGGCCAGCTCATCCAGGTCCAGGTCCGTCCTCCCGTTGCGCCGGTCCCCGTTTTGGTCGCCGTTGCGACCACCGTCGTGGCCGTCATTGCCGTTATCACCGTTGGAATCGCCGTTGTCGTCGTGCCCGTTGTCACCGTTGTCGGCCCCATTCTCCCGGTTGTCCCCGTTGCGCGAGACGGCCCGTCGGTCCGCCCTTGCGGCGCTCCGCTCCAGCGCCTCGTGCCGCATGGCAGGCACCAGGGTGCGCGCCGCGAAAAGGGCCGCCGTCTGCAGGGTCTCGTCCTGGGCGGCCAGGAGGGCGCGGCTCGTCTCCAGGTAGACAATGGAGCCGGCGGCCAGAAGAGCCGCGCTCAGCACCGCCACGTACCAGGCGGTGAGACTCCGCCGGATGCGGCCGAAGGCGGCCTCCTCCCTCTCCGCCACGGTGGCCATCCTGTCAGCCCTCGATCTTGTAGCCCACACCGCGCACGCTCTTGATGAGGGATCTCTCCCCGGGCCGGTCCAGCTTGCGCCGCAGGAAATGCACGTAGATGTCCACGGACCCCGGCGTGGCGTCGGACTCAAAGCCCCACACGTTCTCCAGGATGCGGTCCCGCGACAGCACGAGCCCCGCGTTGCGCATGAGGAACTCCAGCAGCGCGAACTCCTTTGCCGTCAACTCGACGGGTTCCCCGCCGCGCCGCACCTCGCGGCGGGCCAGGTCCAGCTCCAGGTCCCCCACCCGGAGCAACTCGGGTGCCTCCGGCAGGGGCGGGCGGCGTCCCAGGGCCCGGACGCGAGCCAGCAGTTCCTCCAAGGCAAAGGGTTTGACGAGGTAGTCGTCGGCCCCGGCGTCCAGTCCCTGGACCCGGTCGGTGACGGCGTCCCGCGCCGTCAACATGAGGATGGGGGTCCTGACACCCTGCCGCCGCAGCTCACGGCACACCTGGAAGCCGTCCTTGCGCGGCAGCATGATGTCCAGCACCACCAGATCGAAGCTCCCCGAGGAGGCCAAGTCGAGGCCGGTCTCGCCGTCGTGGGCCACCTCCACCACGTGGCGCTCCTCCGTCAGAGCCCGGGCGATGAGCCGGGCCAGTTTTTCCTCGTCCTCCACGACCAGGATGTGCAAAGCTCTCACCACGCCTCCGGCCTGTTTCCTCGCTCGCTTCGCGGGCCTCGCCGCTCGGGCATCCCTTCCCCGGCTCGCTCCGCGGGCCTCGCCGCTCCGCTATCCCTCCCCGGCTCGCTCCGCGGCCCCCGCCGCTCGGGGACCCCCTCCGCGGCGGCTCAGCCCGCGGCGTGCACGGCGATGCCCTCGAAGAGGGCGTAGGGGAGGAGATGGTGCCCGGCCCACTCCCGCTCCGCGCTCAGGGCGGCCAGCTGGGAGCCGAACGCGGCAAAGGCGTTGGCAGCGAAGACGCAGTTCTTGACCCGCCCCACGGGTTCGCCGCCGCGCACAAGGAAGCCGAGGCTCACGTTGCCCTGGACCTCCCCCGCGTACGGGTTGCCGGCCCACGCTCCCAAAAGCCCCTCCACGTAGAGACCGTCGCCCATCTCCCGCAGAAGTTCCCGCCACGGGCGGTCGCCCGGCGCCACGGTCACGTTGGTCAGGGAGGGGGCGGGCGGCGAGCCCAGGGTGCGAAAGCCGTGGCCCGTCGGTTCCAGCCCGAGCCGGCGGGCGGTGCGCCGGTCCAGGTAGTAGGAGCGGAGGACGCCGCCCTCCAGCAGCACGGTGGGCCGCGTGGGCGTGCCCTCCCCGTCGAAGGGCGCCGAGCGCGGCCCGTGGGGAAGAGTGGCGTCGTCCGTCAACGTCAGGAGGGAGGAGGCCACTTCCCGGCCGAGCCGGTCCTTCCACGGGGAGAGGCCCCGCTCCACGGCGCGGCCGTCCAGGGAAGCCAGGAGGGGGCGCAGCAGGTCCACCAGCGCCCGGGGGCTGAAGAGAACGGCGGTGGGGCCGGAGACGGCCGGCACGTTGCGCCGGCCCTCCGCCAGGAGGGAGGCCACCCGCTCCGTCAGCCGGCGGGCGTCGCCGGCGGCGTCGCCCAGGTTGGCTCTGGCCAGGCCGTCGTAGGCCCAGAGCATATTCTCTCCCTCCACCAACTCGCCCCCGGCCCAGAAGGCGAAGCCGGTGCCGGTGTAAGTGGCGCGGGCTCCCCTGCTGTTCAGAAGGCAGACGGTGGATTCCTCCCGTTCCACGCCGGCGAAGGCTTGCAGGTCTGGGTGCACCCGCCGCAGGGCGGCGACGGCTTCCTCCCCGAGGGCCAGCATGTCCTCGGGCGGCAGGGCCGTCACCGCGTTGTCGCGCACCGGCACCGGGCTCGGCGAGACGGCGGAGGGCAGGTCCAGGTCAGCCGGCTCGTCGGTCCCGAGCGCCGCCAGGCGGCAGGCGTCCTCCACCAGGCCGTCCAGGTCCGGTTTCTCCAGAGAGGTAGAGGCGGCGAAGCCCAGCCGGCCCCCCGCCACGACCCGCAGAGCGGCGCCGCGGTGGCGGGCCAGGCTCAGGGATTTTAGCCGATTGTTCTCGAACTCCACCGGCAGGGAGGAGCTGACCACGCCGTAGACCTCGGCCAGCTCCGCCCGCGCCGCGGCTCTGTCCAGGAGGTAGCCGAGGCGCTCCTCCCAGTCGGCCATGGCCTCCGCACCTCCGGCCGCGGGAGCGGGGTCACGCGCGCTGCCGCCCGCCCCCGCGCCTCCCGGCGTCGGGAAGGGATGGCGCGCGTCGCCGCCCGCCCGCCTCACGCGCGACCACCCACCAAGCAGCGGCGGATACGGACGGCGGGACTCCAGTGGCTGACCGGCAGGGGCGACTGGCCGCCCTTGCCGCAGCCGCCGCCGTCGTCGCGCCGGCCCACCTCGCGCCCCACCGCCTCCACCTGGTGCAGGGTGGCGAAGACGTTGCCGGAGAGGGTGGGATTGCGCACCGGGTGCGTGATGCGACCGTCCTCGATGAGATAGGCCACCATGGGCGTGAAGGTGAACATCTCCCCCATGGTCTGGCCGCCGTAGAAGCCGCGGGCGTACAGCCCGCGGGTGATGCCGGCCAGCAGGTCCTCCTGGGAGGCGTCGCCGGGGCCGATGCAGGTGTTGCGCATGCGCACGATGGGCGGGAAGCGGTAGCTGATGGCGCGGGCGCTGCCCGTCGGCCGTTCGCCCATGTGGGCCGCCGTCTCCCGGGAATGGAGCCGGCCCACGAGGCGCCCCTCGCGGATGAGATCCGTCCTCTCGGCCGGGACGCCCTCTTCGTCGTAGCGCACGTATCCGCGCGAGCCGGCCTCAAGGCCGGTGTCGAAGACGTGGAGGAAGGGCGGCCCGAACACGCGGCCCAGCTCCATGACCCGGCGCAGGCTCTCGTTGCGATGGAGGCCGTCGGCTTCGCTCAGGTGGCCGAAGGCCTCGTGGATGAAGACCCCGGCCAGGACCGGGTCCATCACCACCGGCATCTCCCCGCCCGGCGCCGGCGGGGCATCCAAGAGGGCCACCGCCGTGGCGCAGGCCTCCCGGATCTCGCCCTCCAGACCTACGACGACGCCGTAATCGTTTGAGCTCCCAAAGGGGACGCTGACCTGCTGGCTCTCACCGCCCCGCCGCGCGATGGCGGCGACGGCGCCCCCCAGGTCGATCCGCTCCTGCTCTATGTAGGTGCCCTCCGAGGTGGCCAGGTGCAGGCGTGTAAAGCGGTCGAAGTAACGGACGGAGGAGGTGGCGATCCCGTCCCCGTGCCCCAGCACGAGCTCGTTGTAGCTCTGGAGCAGGGCCTTTTTCTCGGCCAGGGGGACGGAGCGGGGGTCGCGGACCGCCCCGGCCGGAACCCGGTCGCGGACGCGAGGAACGGGCGCCAGCCTGACGGGCTCCTCCGCCCGGGCGGCGGCAGCCGTGGCCAGGCGCACCGCCTCGTCCACCAGCTCCGGCAGCCGGTCCAGGTCGTTGCCCGAGGCGAAGCCCCACCCGCCGCCCACCAGGGCGCGCACGCAGGCTCCCCGGTCCCGGGTCACGGACAGGGTGTCGAGCTCAGGCCCCCGGAATTCGATGCGGGTGCCCTGGGTTTCCTCGACGCGGATTTCCAGGTAGTCGCAGGGCTTGCTGCGCACGAGGGCGGTGAGCAGGCTCTCCATGGCCGGTATTATAACCGGGCGTCGGGGTCGTCCGCGGGGCGAATGTCGGGGTCGCCGCCGGCGCGGGCCCCGGCGTCACCGGCGGCGCGGGCCCCGGCGTCACCGGCGGCGCGGGCCCCGGTGTCGCCGCCGGCGCGGGCGTCGGGGTCGGCACCGGCCGGAAACTCGGCAGCGAACGCGGAGCGGGCATGGGCGGCCGCGGCGGAGAGCTGGTCGGCGGCGGCCTGGAGGCGCAGTCCGGCGGCCAGGAGCGACTCGCGGGCGGCCGCCAACTGATCGGCCAGCGCCAGGAGGCGAAGGCTCTGAGCGGACAGGCGGCCCAGCAGGTCTCCCAGGCCGTCCACGCCGGCGCGCAGCTCCCCCCAGGCCGCCGCGGAATCCATGGTCGCTGAACTCCTCCCTCCTCCGCGAGCGGGGGGCCTCCGCCTCGCGTCGGGCTCCGCTCGGGCCCCTCAACTCCCCGCCCTCTGTGAACGATAAAAAAATTTTACCACAAACCGTCGGCTTACGTACTCACCGGGATCGCACCAGCTCACCGGGACCGCACCAGCCAAGCCCTGCCTGGCGGGTGAACGGGAAGGAAGCGCCACACAACGGAAGGCAGTTCAATCAAACGTCAACGGTTGCAAACCGCACGACCCGCTCCTGCCTCCCACCTCTCAAGGGGAGGTCGTGGCCGGCTCGGCGAGCAGGGAGGCCACGGTGGGCGTCCCCGGCTTCACGGACGGCAGATCCTCCCAGGTGACGGGCCATGCCACGGGCGCCCGGTCCCGGTTGCGGGGGCTGAAGGGAGCCACGATGGTTTTCTGGCGGCCGTTTTGCAGGTAGTCGAGGTAGATGGGGCGCCGGCGGCGCGCCGGGCTGCGCTCCAGGCAAAAGAGGTCAGGGCGGCTCCGTTGGGCGGCCCGGGCCAGGTCGCGGGCGATGGCCAGAGCCCGCTCGTGCTCCACGGGCCGCTCCAGGGGAATGTGCACGTGGACGCCCCGGCCGCCCGAGGTCTTGGGCCAGCCGGGCAGGCCGAGGCGATCCAGCAGCTCTCGCACCTCGGCGGCCGCCTCCCGCACGAGCGCCCAGTCAGCCGTCGGCGCCGGTCCGGCCGGCCGGGTCGGCGCCGAGCCGGCACGCTTTTCCCGCCGTGCAAGCCCGTCACCGGCTGAGACGGGGTCCAGGTCCAGCACGATCTGGTCGGCCAGATGGAGGTGGGGCAGGCGGGCGGACCAGGCGTGAATCTCCAGGCAGGCCAGGTTGCCAAGCCAGACGAGGGTGGCCCTGTCCTCGCATGTCATGAGGGTGCGCCCCCCGGGCACCGGCACCGCCGGCACCCAGGGCGGCGCCCAGGTCGGGCGTTCGCGCCAGAAAAAGCACCGACCGCCGGCCCCGTCGGGGCAGCGGAGCAGGAGGAGGGGGCGGCCGCGGAGGTAGGGTAGGAGCCGCCCGGCCACCGCCTCCAGATAGCGGAGGTAGTCGGCCTTGGTGACGCCGGCCAGGGGCCAGAGGACCTTGTCCAGGTTGGCGAGCAGGGTGGGGCTCACGGGAGGAGACAGCTCCCCGGGGCCGAGCGGCCCAGCCCGAGGTACACGGGGGCGCGCAACCGCAGGGCGTCCGTCCATTCCAGGAACTCCACCACCGCCGTGAGAAGGGGCTCCGTCCACCGCACCACCGTCTCCGGGTCGCGGGGGAGGTGCGGGCCGCCGGCGGCGAAGGGCGGCGATGGTCGCACGAGGAGGGAGAGGAGGCCCCGCAGCCGCGCCCCCTCTTCCTCGGGGAAGCCGGACCCGACGCGGCCCACATACACGAGGGGACGGGCGTCGGGGGCGGCCGCGGGTTCACCCAGCCTCGGGGCCGGCATGCCTCCGCCTTCCTCTCCCGCCTCTCCCGGGAAGGGAGAGCGGTACAGTCCCAGGAGGAGGGCGGCGAGCCGGCCCCGCTTGGTGGTGTAACCCCCCACCACCGCCTCCAATTGCCGTCTCACCTTGATCTTCAGCCAGTCCCGGCTGCGGCGGCCGTCCGCGTAGCGGCTCTCCCGGCGCTTGAGGACGACGCCCTCGAGCTGGCGGGCGCGCACCTGGCGCAGGACGGTCAGGCCGGGGATCCAAGCCGGGCTCAGGCGCACCGGCGCGCCCGGTTCTTGCTCGCCCAGGGTTTCCGCCAGGCGCCGGCGCCGGGTGTCCCAGGCGAGGGCGCGGAGGTCGCGCCCGTCCACGGCCAAGAGGTCGAAGACGAGATACGTGGCGGGGAGGGCGTCCGCGAGGGTCCGCGCCCGGCCGCCGGCGTTCTCCCGCCGCAGAACGGCCGGGAAGCTCGGCCGCCCGGCGACGAAGACTGCCACCTCGCCGTCCAGGACGGCTTGGCGCCGGGCCAGGCCGTGCCGCGCCAGGGTTTCCTCCACCTCGGGGTAGGCGGTCGTGCGCTCGCGCAGGCGGCGGGAGAAGAGGCGGGCCCGGCCGCCGTCGCAGGCGGCCAGGAGGCGGATGCCGTCCCACTTGACCTCGCCGGCCCAGGAAGGGTCCAGGAGCGGGTGCCCGGGCGGCGGGTCGTCCCCCGGATCGGGCAGCGGGACCGGCTCCATGGGCGCCGGGACGGTGGCGGCCTGCGACGGGAGCACGCGACCGCCTCCTCAGGGAGCCGTCTCGGCCGGCACACCGGCCGTTTCCCGCCGCTCGGCGGACGCCCGGCCTTCACCCGCGCGGCGCCCGTCGGCCCCGTCTCCAGCGCAGTGCCCGTCGGTCCCGTCCCCCGCACGGTGCCCGTCGGCCCGGTCGCCTCCGCGGACGGCCCGCAGGCTCTCCTCCAGCGCCGCCAGGAGGTCGTCGGCGGGGGTGGGAGCCGGGGCGGGAACGGCCGCCACCCGCCGCCCGCGAATCTTATCCTCGATGAGCTGGAGGAGGGCCTCCCGGTAGCGGTCGCGGTACTCCCCGGGGTGGAACTCGTCGGCCAGGGCCGCCACCAGGCTTTCCGCGACCCGCGCCTCCCGCTCGTCCACCTCCACCCGCCGCAAGGCAGCCGGCAGGGCCAGGTGGCTCCGCACCTCGTCGGGCCAGAGCATGGTGGTGAGGAGAAGGATTTCCTGGGAACCATTCGGGTTGCCGTGGCCGGGGGCCACGCCCGCGAAGGGGCGGAGCACGGCCAGGGACTCGCGGCGGCGGAGGGCCACCCTGGCCAGGGCGACGCGGCCCGTCTCGCCCATGACCTGCCGCAGGAGCGAGTACGCCTTGGCCCCTCCCTCGGCCGGCTCCACGTAGTAGCTGCGGTGGTGGAGGATGGGATCCACGGCGGCGGAACGGACGAAGGCCACGATCTGCACCGCCTTGTCCGTGGCCAGGGGAAGGGCGGCCAGGTCCTCCTCCTCCACAAGGGCGTAGGTGTCGGGCGCGTACTCGTAGCCCCGCACCACCTCGTCCGCGCCCGGTTCGGTCCGGCAGGCGGGGCAGAAGCGCCGCTGGCGGAGGGGCGTGCCGCAGGGCCGGTGCAGGAGACGAAACTGCACGTCCTTCTCCTCGGTGGCGGCGTACAGCCGCACCGGTATGTTGACCAGGCCGAAGCTTATGGCTCCCTTCCAAAGACTCCGCATCTCAGACAAGACTGCCCGCGGCCGCGCCGTCCGATGCGCCCTCCGCCCCCGCGCCCGCGGTCGCGTGCAGGTTCGATACCGTGCTTGTGGTCGTGCGTTGCGCACCGGGCCGCAAGGGCGACGTGTTTGCGGTCGAGCGCGCCATGCCCCATGATCGGGGGGATGGCGCGGGTGGGAGGCGGTTACCGGGGGCGGGTGATAAGGGAGAGGTCGGCGGGTGCCGTGGTTTTCCGTCGCGGGCCGGACGGGGTTCAACTCCTCCTGATCAAGGACCGTTTCGGGCGCTGGAGTCTCCCCAAGGGGCATGTGGAGGCGGGGGAGACGCCGGCGGAAGCGGCTGTCCGCGAGCTCCGCGAGGAGACGGGGGTCGGCGGGCGAATCGTGGGCGAGTTGCCGGGCACCCGCTATTTCTTCCGCCGCGGTGCCGACTCCGTGGAAAAGGAAGTGGCCTACTTTCTCGCCGAGGCGGTGGAGGGCACACCGAACCCCCAGGCGGGCGAGATCGAGGAGGTGCGCTGGGTGACGCCAGCGGAGATCCGGGACCTCCCCCAATACGACAACAACGTGCCGGTGCTGCGCGCCGCCCTGGAGCGCCTCGGCCTGGCGGGGGAAGGCGGCGGTTCGGCGTGCGGGTGACGGTGGCGGCCGGGCTCGAGGAGGCGGGGCGCCACCGGCTGGAGGGGGCCGTGTGCGCCGTCTTCGATGTGCTGCGGGCCACCTCCACCGCCGTGGCCGCCTTGGCGGGCGGCGCGGAGGCAGTCTGGCCGTGCCTGGACGAGGAGGAAGCGCGGGTTCTGGCGGCCAGGCTGGCGGGGGCGGGACGGCCGGTGCTGCTGGCCGGGGAACGAGATTCCCTGCCCGTGCCTGGTTTCGACCTCGGCAACTCGCCCCCGCCCCTGGCCGAGGGCGTGGCCGCCGGACGCCACGTGATCCTGGCCACCACCAACGGCACGCGGGCCATCCGGGCGGCGGCCGAGGCCGGCGCCGCCGTCGTGGTGGCGGGGGCCCTGGTCAACGCCGCCGCCGTGGCTCGGCGCCTGGCCGAAGCCGGCGGCGAGCGGGTGGTGCTCCTTTGCGCCGGTACCCAGGGCCGTTTTGCCCTCGAGGATTGGCTCGGCGCCGGGGCGGTGGTGGCGGAGCTGGCAGCTCTGGCGCCGCGCGGGCTGGCGGCCGACGACGCCGCCCTGGCTGCGCGGGCGGCCTTCCTGGGCCTGCGGGATTCCCTCGCAGAGGCCCTCCTGACGGGGGCCCACGGCTCGCGCCTGGCGGGGCTGGGGCTGGCCCGGGATGTAGGTTGGTCGGCGCGCTTGAGCGTGGTGGACGCGGTCCCCATTCTGACGGACGGGGCCTTGAGGAGGTGGGAGGATGCTGGCGGTGGGCGAGAAGGCGCCCGGTTTCAGCCTGCCGGCCACCCTGGTCGGCACGGTGCGGTTGGAGGACTATCTGGGTGACAGGCACCTGGTCCTTATCTTCTATCCCAAGGACAACACCCCGGGGTGTAACCGGCAGCTCAGCGCCGCGCGTGACGCGGCCGCGGAGTTTGCCCGGCGGGGGGCGGCGGTGCTGGCGGTGAACCCCGGCAGCCTGGCCTCGCATCAGCGTTGGTCGGACAGATTCGCCTTCGGTTTTCCCGTGGCCGCCGACGAGGACCGGTCCGTCTGCCGGGCCTACGACGTCCTCAAGGAGGACGGCCGCGGCGTCAAGCGGACCGTGTACATCGTGGACCGGCACGGCATCATCCGCTTCGCCCGCGGCGGCATGCCTGCCACCGAGGAACTGCTGGCGGCCCTGGACGCTCTCGGCGGGGCGTGAGTCGGCGAACCGCGGGGGCGCTGCCACGCCGCCCCGCCGCTCCTGCGAGGCCGAGCCCCGGGGGCGGCCTGCGCTCCCCTACGGCGGGCGGCCCGGGACAAAGGGCGCGCCCCGCCGCTCGGCCTGGACAAACTAGGGCGGGATGCTGGGCGAGGCGGGTGGCGAGGGCGGCGAGGCGGCAACCCGGCGGTTGGCGGAAGAGCTGCGCGCCGAGGTGGAGCGGCAGTCGGTGCGCATCCTGCGCCGGTTGGACGAGCTCATGTGGGCCGCCCAAAAATTCGACGTGGCCGAGTTCGCCGAGTACTTCCACCACCCGCGCCGCGTCCTGCTCGTGAGCTTCGCCACCGGGGTCGCGCGCGGCGTCGGCATCGCCGTGGGCTTCACGCTCCTCGGGGCGCTGGTGCTGTGGTTCCTGCAGCGGCTGGTGGTGGCCAACCTGCCGGGGCTCGGACATTTCGTGGCCGAGCTCGTGCGCCTGGTCAACCGGGACTTGACCCTGGGTCCCTGACGGGCGCGGGTAGGCTACCTCGCCGGGGCAACTGGCAGGCTGATGCCCGACCGGCCGCGTCGCCCTTGACTCTCTGGGCCTGCGGCATAGACCGGGCAGGCGGCCAGCATGGCCAGGGCGCCGTCTTTGGATCGGCGCCGTCCAACCTTTTTGAGCCGTAAAAGGAGCCGGTTCACAGGGTGGACAGCGAGGGCTTGCTGCAATTTTTCCACCCCCTCGCACAGATTGGGGGGTGGAATTTTTGCCGCTAAAACCGCCAACGGCTCCCGCGTCCAGCACCGTCGCCGCTCAAGAGCCGGAAAACAACCCCCTGGGGCACCCAAGACCTCCCATATTTGACAACAATTATAGCCTACTACCCCCCGTCGCCCTTCTTTGGTGGCAAATTTTCCACTCGCTTTACCGCCCATGGTGGTGGAAAAAATGCTTCTGAAGGCAAGCTTGTCTCACAGGGTAGGCGACAGGCTTATGGCTCTTGTCCTCAGGGCGGGATGATTGCCGGTGCCTCCCTTTAGGAGACAGGCCCAAAGCCTCGCTCGCGGCCGGCGGCGGTTCGTATGCGGGGGAAACCGGCCGCCGGCGGCGCAAGGGGCGCGCGAGACCGGCCGCCGTCGCCGGGCAACGGGCCGATGTCGGGAATACTGTTCTGGGCAGCGGAGGTGGCCGCATGACGGACGAGGAGCGGCGGCGGAGGATCAGGGAGGAGCGGGATGGTCTCCTGCGCCTGCTGGCTGACATGGAGCGGGACGGCCTCGGCGTTAACCAGGGCGGGAGCCTGGGCGAGGTCTCCGTTTACGACAACCACCCGGCCGACATCGGCACGGAGACGTGGGAACGCAGCAAGGACCTGGCCCTCTGGCGGCAGCTCCGGGGGCGGGTGGCGGCTTTGGAGGAGGCCGAGCGCCGCCTCGACGCCGGCACCTACGGCCGCTGCCGGCTCTGCGGCGCCGCCATCCCCGAGGCGAGACTCCGCGCGCTGCCGGAGGCCGACCTGTGCGTCCCTTGCGCCGGGCATCTCCAGGAGGAGCGGGGCGAGAGGATGCGGCCGCTGGAGGAGGAAGCCCTCTCCCCGCCCTTCGGCCGCTCCTTCCGTGACGGAGGCCCGGAGGCTTACGGCGGAAACGTCCTCTATGACGGCGAGGATGCCTGGCAGGACGTGGCCCGTTACGGGACCTCGGACTCGCCCCAGGACGTGCCCGGCAGCAGAGACTACCGGCGCCTTTACTACGAGGCGGGGGAACGGCGCGGCGCCGTCACGGAGGAGGAGGTCCTCCTGGACGAGGAGGGCGAGCCCCTGGACGTCCGCGAGGGCGAGGAACCATGAGGGCCCGCCGGGCCCGCCGGCCCTGCGGGCCCCGAGCGCCGGTAGCGGCGGCCGCGGAGGGTGATGGCGGCCACCCCCAGGGCCGGGATGGCGAAGAGAGCTACCCAGGCCCAGAACCAGGGGCTGATGCCGCGGTCTCCCTTGTCCACCTTTAGCTCGAATCGGGGAGCAGGGGAGAGGGGGGACATGTTCTCGTAAATCTCAACCTCCGTCTCCCCCATGGCGCGCCGGCCCATCTTCATGAGCCCGGGCGCCTCCAGGGCGAACTGGCCGGCCGGCACGATCACCGTGAGCTTTTGGGTGGGGTGGAGGATGGCCCGCTCGATGAAGTTGGGCAGGCGCGGGTAGCCGAGCCCGTAGGTGAGGACGTACTGCCGCTCCTCGCCCGGCGCCAGGGGCCGCGGGTCGGTGAAGCTGCGCTCCCCCACGCGGTAGTCGCCTCCGCCCTGGGGAAACTGGAGTCCCTGGTAACCCGCCGCCAGGGGCAGCTCCACCGCGGTGAGGGGAGCGTCGCCCTCGTTCTTGACGGTGACCACGTTGACCAGCGTGAGGTTGACGTTGGCGAAGCCGCGGGGCATCTCGTTGATGATCAGGCGCTCATTTGTCACCGTGACCCGCGGAGCCGCCAGGGCCGGCGCGGTCCACCCCGCCAGCAGAAGGACGGCCAGCAGGGCGCGGGCCCGCCGACCGCCCCCGGCGCGGCTGCTCGCCGCGGCTGGGGTGGTGCTCATGCCGAAATCCTGTCCCGGCTGCTCGCCGCGGCTGGGGTGGTGCTCATGCCGGAATCCTATCATCGCGGCAGAGGGACCACAACGACAACTTCATGGCGGGGCGGAGGCGCTCGCCAGGCGGCGCAGCGTGGTGAGGGCCCGGGCGAAGTCGGCCGGCGGCGGCGATTCCCAGGTTAGAGGGCGACCTGTGCGGGGATGGACGAGGGAGAGCCGCCAGGCGTGGAGAGCCTGTCCCTCCAGGCGCAGCGGATTAGCCCGCGGGCCGTAGAGGCGGTCGCCGGCCACGGGGAAGCCGAGATGCGCCAGGTGCACCCGGATCTGGTGGGTGCGCCCCGTGTGCAGCCTGGCCGCTAGGAGGCAGTAACCGCCCCCGCGGCCGGCCCCCGGTACCGCCAGGCGGGCGACGGCGCCCCGAGCGGGGAAGCGTTCAAGGACGCGGTAGAGGGTGAGGGCCGGCCGGCCCCGGGGCGGGGCCACCACGGCCATGCGCTGGCGGTGAACCGGGTGGCGCCCCACGGGCGCGTCCACCCGGCCCTCCTCGGGCGGCTGGCCGTGGACCAGGGCCAGGTACTCCCGCACCATGGTCCTCTCGGCCACCTGGTGCGCCAGGGCCCGCAGGGAGGGCTCGTTCTTGGCCGCCACCAGGAGGCCCGTGGTGTCTTTGTCCAGACGGTGGACGATGCCGGGGCGCAGGCGGTCTCCCACCCCTGCCAGGTCGCGGCAGCGGGCCAAAAGGGCGTTGACCAGGGTGCCGCGGCCGTGGCCGGGGGCTGGGTGGACGACGAGCCCCCGGGGTTTGTCCACCACGATCAGGTCCTCGTCCTCGTAGACGACGGCCAGGGGGATGGGCTCGGCGACGGCCTGGGGTTCCTCCGCCGGGGGGATGAGGAGCTCGACCGACTGACCCGGCCGCACGCGCTGGGCGGGCCGGGCCGGCGATCCTTCCACCAGCACGTGCCCGGCCGCCATGAGCTGCTGCAGGCGCGAGCGGGTGAGCCCCAGGTCGGCCCGGCCGGCCAGATACCGATCCAGGCGACCGGCTGCCCCTTCCTCCACCACCAGCCGCACTTTCTCCAAGCTCGGTCCTCCGTTGTCCGTGGCGGGCCGCTCCGCCCTTCCGGTTTCGCCGCCCGCCGGCCGGGTTTCGCCGCGGACACCGCCGGTTTCGCCGCCCGCCGCGCCGGCTTCATCGGCTGACACCCCAGGCCAGGAGCAGGGCGCCCGCCACCACCCCCACATCGGCCAGGTTGAAAACGGGCCAGAACCCGAGGTCCACGAAGTCCACCACCCCCCCCAGCCGCAACCGGTCCACCAGGTTGCCGGCGGCCCCTCCCAGGAGAAGGCCGGCACCCGCCAGGCCGGCCGGCCCCAGGCGCAGGCCGGCGGCGCGGCTGGTGAGGAAAAGGGCCAGGGCGGCCAGGAGAGCGGCGGTGAGGGGAACGAGGAGACCGGCGCTGCCGGCCAGCAGGCCGAAGGCGGTGCCCGTGTTGAGGACCCTGGTCAGGGCCGGATACGGCAGACCGGGGAGGAGGGGCATGCTGGCGCCGGGTGCGAGGCGGGCGGTGACGAGAGCCTTGCTGACCTGGTCGGCGGCCAGCAGAACCACGGCCGGAAGGAGGGACACGGTCCAAGGACGCGAACCCACGATGCCGCCATTCTAGCACAGGGCCTTGCCTCGTCCAAGGCGGCCCCACAAGGCAATTCGACAAAAGCCGCCGTTAGAATGTCGAAAAGTCGTTATCCGCGACGAACAAATGGCGACAGGAACCGATCCGGGGGTATTGAAAAATTGGGTTGGGATACGGGCTGGCGTCCGGACCGGTTGCCCACGATCACGACACCTGTGGGGAAGACGATTTCTCCCGGCTCACGGGAGGGGGAGGGATTTGGCACCATGCAGGCCACGGTGCTGATGGCGCATGTACGTTTCGTGCAGGAGGTGGAAGCCGACTACCGGGTGCGCTACGAGCTGCGGCGCGAACAGACTCCGTCGGGAGGCCACTTCTACGCCATCGCCTGCTACGCGGAGATCTGGCGGGAGGGGAACCTCTGGGGCGACGACTTCGAGGTGGCGGGCGTCGGTCCGGACGAGGAGGAGGCCCTGCGGCTGGTGAACATGCTGGCGCAGGCATCGGCGCCTGTGCTGCCCTGCCATCTGAGCGACGCGGTGAGGGACCTGCGCCTGGCGGCGCGGGACGAGGCCCTTCTCTGCGGCACGCGTGCCGCCTGAGAAAGAACGGCCCGAGCAGGTGACGGCAAGCGGGTGTCGGCGCCGGCCTCTGCTTGACTGCCCGCCGGCCGGGTGCTAGCATGCCGTCGGCCGAACGCGGCGAAAGCCGCGCGGGACGGCCGGCAAGACGACCTTTAAGCTGATCCGGCGAGGTCAGCAAGGCGGTGGTGGCCATGCGGAATATGGCGGCTTCCGGGGACCCTCCCAGCGAGGGTCCCTTTTTGCTGCCGTCAAGGGCGCGGGCGGGTTCGCCCCGCGCGGCGGGGGGATGCCTGTGAGGCTGGTGGAAAAGGCCCTCATCATGGACGGGCCGGCCATGGAGCGGGCGCTTAGGCGCATTGCCCACGAGGTGGTGGAGCGCAACAAGGGCACGGAGGGTCTGCTCCTGGTGGGCATCCGGCGGCGGGGCGTACCCCTGGCCCAGCGCCTGGCGCGCTTCATCCGGGAGTTCGAGGGCGGCGAGGTGCCCATCGGGGTGCTGGACATCACCCTCTACCGGGACGACCTGACGGGCCGGTCCGACTGGCCCATGGTGCACCGGACGGAGGTGCCCGTGAACGTGAACGGGCGCAAGGTGATTTTGGTGGACGACGTCCTCTTCACCGGGCGCACCGTGCGGGCGGCCCTGGACGCCATCGTGGACCTGGGCCGTCCCCGCCAGATCCAACTGGCCGTCCTGGTGGACCGGGGGCACCGGGAGCTTCCCATCCGCGCCGACTACGTGGGCAAGAACGTGCCCACCTCCCGCCGCGAGGTGGTGGACGTGCGGCTTCTCGAGATAGACGGGCGGGACGAGGTGGCCATTCTGGAGCAGGCGGGCGGTGCCGGGGATTGAGGCGGTGGCAGCGGCGGCACGTGCTGGGCTTGGCCGACTGGGACCGGGAGGAGCTGCTCCAGGTCCTGGACACCGCCGCTTCCCTCAAGGAAGTCCTCCGCCGGGACATCAAAAAGGTGCCCGCCCTCCGCGGGCGCGCCGTGCTCCTGCTCTTTTTCGAACCCAGCACGCGCACCCGCCATTCCTTCGAGCTGGCCTGCAAGTACATGAGCGCCGAGGTGGCCAGCCTGGCCGCCGCCACCTCGAGTGTGGCAAAGGGTGAATCCCTGCGGGACACGGCCGTGACCTGCGAGCGGTTGGGGGCCGACGCCATCGTCGTCCGGCACCGGGCGGCGGGAGCGCCGGCCCTCCTGGCGCGCCACGTGACCGCCTCGGTCATCAATGCCGGCGACGGCATGCACGAGCACCCCACCCAGGGTCTTCTGGACCTCTTGACCATCCGCGAGCGCAAGGGCGGCTGGGCGGGCCTCCGCGTGGCGGTCGTGGGGGACATCCTTCACAGCCGGGTGGCCCGCTCGGACCTGTGGGGTCTCCTCACCCTCGGGGCCCGGGTGGTCCTGTGCGGGCCGCCCACCCTCCTGCCGCCCGGCTTGAGACATCCCGGCCGCGCGGCCGGGGACGGTCAGGGTGCTGTGGCGGGCGGTCCCCGTCCCAGCATGCGGTCGGGGGACGGGTTTCCCGCCGCCGGCTCCGCCGCGGACTCCGGCCCCGCGGATCCCGCGGGCTGCGCCGCCGGCTCCGCCGCGGATTCCCCTCCGGGTGCGTGGCCCCCTGGCGTCACCGTCACCGCCGACGTGGAGGAAGCCCTGGACGGGGCCGACGTGGTCATCGCCCTGCGGCTGCAGGCGGAGAGGCAGGAGGAGGCCCTCCTTCCCTCGGTGGAGGAATACGCCCGCCGCTGGGGCATCACCAGGGGGCGCCTGTCCCTGGCCCGGCCCGATGTGCTGCTCATGCACCCGGGGCCGGTTCACAGGGGGGTGGAGGTGGCCGACGAACTGGTGGACGGGGCTTCCTCGGCCATCGCGGAACAGGTGACCAACGGCGTGGCCGTGCGCATGGCCCTCCTTTACCTCCTTCTGGGGGGTGGCGGTGATGTCTGAACCCCGGTCGCCTGCCTTTGGGGAGGGGGGCGCGGAGATACCCTCGGTGCCCAAGGGCGGGTGGAGGCGGCTCGTCATCGCCGGCGGGCGCGTGGTGGACCCGGCACGGGGCCTGGACGGGGTTGCCGATCTGGTGCTGGAGGAGGGCCTCGTGCGGGAGGTGGGGCGCGGCCTGGCGCCCCCAAGGCCCGACGGCGCGACGCCGGCGGAGGCGGGGGGTGCTGCAGCGCAGGGGCGGGGCCCGGCGGCGGGGGCCGCGGCCGGCACCGCGGCGGGTACGGCCGGCGGCCGGTTCCGGTGGGAGGGGGACGCGGCCGTGCTGGACGCCGCGGGCCTCGTGGTGGCCCCCGGCTTCGTGGACCTGCATGCTCACCTGCGCACCCCCGGTCAGGAGTGGAAAGAGGACATGGAGAGCGGCACCCGGGCGGCGGCGGCCGGCGGGTTCACCACCGTCTGCTGCATGGCCAACACGCGCCCGCCCGTGGACAGCGGTGCCATGGTGCTGGCGGTGCAGGATCTGGCCCGCCGGCGGGCCGTCGTGCGCGTCCGCCCCCTGGCCTGCGTCACCCGCGGCCTGGCGGGCGAGCGGCTGACCGACGTGGCGGAGCTGGCCGAGGCGGGTGCCGTGGCCCTCTCGGACGACGGCCGGCCAGTGGCCGACGCCGCCCTCATGCGGAATGCCCTGACTTACGCGGCCGCCTTCGGACTGCCCGTCTCGGTCCACGAGGAGGAGCCGAGCCTGGCGCGGGGGACGGCGGCGCACCTGGGGCCCGCGGCCGCGGCCCTGGGTCTGCGCGGGCAGCCGGGGGAGGCGGAGGCGGTCTTGGCGGCGCGGGACGTGCTCCTGGCGGCCGCCACGGGCGGGCGGCTCCACGTGGCCCACGTGAGCGCCGCGGCGACGGTGGCGGTCCTGCGCTGGGCGCGGGCCAGGGGAATTCCCGTGACGGCGGAGGTGACGCCGCACCACCTGGCCCTCACGGAGGAGGCCCTGGCCGGGCACGACACGGACGCCAAGTGCAATCCCCCCCTGCGGGGGGAGGAGGACCGGCTGGCCCTGGTGGAAGCCCTGGCGGAGGGGGTCATAGACTGCATCGCCACCGACCACGCCCCCCACGCCCCGCACGAGAAGGCCGTGGAGTTCGACGCGGCACCCTTTGGCGTGGTGGGCTTTGAGACCGCCCTCGGCGTGCTCGTGACGACCCTGGTCCGGCCTGGCCGCCTGACCCTCGCGCAACTGGTGGAACGCCTGAGCACGCGGCCGGCCGCCGTCTTCGGCCTGCCGGCCGGCAGCCTGGCGCCGGGCGCCGCCGGAGACGTGGTGGTCTTCGATCCGGAGGCCGAGTGGACGGTGGACCCCGAGCGCTTCTTCACCAAGGGGCGCAACACACCCTTCCGGGGGCGCCGGCTGCGGGGGCGGGTGGTGGCGACCTTCGTCGGCGGCGTGCCCGTCTATCTCGCCCCCGAGGCGGCGCCGGCGGGTACATGGGTCGGCGGCGCCGCAGGAGGGGACGGATGGGGCTCGGTGGGCGTTGCGGCCCCCGCAGCGCCCGCGGCGCCAGGCTGGCGCGGCGGCGGGGGCGCGCCCGTGGATCCCGCCCGGGGCGGGGACGCTGGCGCGGCGGGGCGGGTCCGGACGGCCGGCGGAGGAGGCTTCGCGTGATGCGGGGCCGCCTGGTTCTGGAGGACGGCTTTTTGCTCGAGGGCGAGGCCTTCGGCGGGGAAGGGCTGAGCGTGGGCGAGGTCGTGTTCAACACCGGCATGACCGGCTACCAGGAGGTTCTCACGGACCCGTCCTACTGCGGGCAGATCGTCACCATGACCTATCCCCTGGTGGGCAACTACGGCATCAACGAGGAGGACTACGAGTCCCTGCGCCCCCATGTGCGGGGCTTCCTGGTGCGGGAGTGGTGCGAGTTCCCGAGCCACTGGCGCAGCACCCGCACCCTGAGCCAGTACCTGCGCGAGCACCGCATCATAGGCCTGGCGGGGGTGGACACGCGCGCCCTCACCCGCCACCTGCGCCGGGCCGGCACCATGCGGGGCGCCCTGACCACCCTGGACCTGCCGGTGGAATCCCTCCTGGCGGCGGCGCGGGGGTGGGAGCCGCGGGGTCTCGTGGCCGAGGTCAGCACGGAGGAACCCTACCGCGTGCTGCCGCGCCCAGAGACCGCAACCGGTGCCCCCGCGGCGGCGGGCCGCGGCGCGGAGACGGGCCGTGCCCCCGGCGGGGAGGAGGCCGGTCCCCACGTGGTGGTCGTGGACTACGGTGTCAAGCAGAACATCCTGCGCTCCCTTGTCAACCTGGGCTGCCGGGTGACGGTGGTGCCTGCAAGGTACGAGGCCGACGACATTCTGGCTCTCGAGCCGCGGGGGGTCCTCCTCTCCAACGGCCCCGGCGATCCGGCCGCCGTGCCGGGCGCGCCCGAGACGGTGCGCCGGCTGCTGGGCCGGGTGCCCGTCTTTGGCATCTGTCTTGGGCATCAGATCCTGGGTCTCGCCCTCGGGGCGCGCACCTTCAAGCTCAAGTTCGGCCACCGGGGTGTCAACCACCCGGTGCGCGACTTGGAGACGGGCCGCGCCTACATCACCACCCAAAACCACGGCTACGCCCTGGATCCCGACAGCGTGCCGGGCACGGGCCTGCGCATAACCCACGTCAACCTGAACGACGGCACGGTGGAAGGCGTGGCTCACGCCGACCTGCCCGCCTTCTCCGTCCAGTATCACCCCGAGGCGTGCCCGGGCCCCGAGGACTCCTATTACCTCTTCAGCCGCTTCCTGGCCCTCATGGGCCATCCGGCCCACTGTCTTCGCCGGGAGGCGGGGCCGCCCGCGCGGGAGCCGGCCGCCGCCGCGGGAAGCCCGTCCGCGGCTGCGGCGGGGAAGCCGGTGGGTGTCGAACCCGCGGGCGGGGGGAGCTGACGTGCCGCGCCGCCCCGACGTGCGCAAGGTGCTGGTCATCGGCTCCGGGCCCATCGTCATCGGCCAGGCGGCCGAATTCGACTACGCCGGCACACAGGCCTGCCGGGCCCTGCGGGAGGAGGGCCTGGAGGTGGTGCTCCTCAACTCCAACCCGGCCACCATCATGACGGACCGGAACATGGCCGACCGGGTCTACATCGAGCCTCTCACGGTGGAGTACGCCGCCGCCGTCATCGCCCGGGAGAGGCCCCAGGCCGTCCTGCCCACCCTGGGCGGCCAGGTGGGCCTCAACCTGGCCGTCGCCCTGCACGAGGAAGGGATCCTCGACCGCCACGGCGTTGAGCTTTTGGGCACGCCGCTTGACGCCATCCGCCGGGCCGAGGACCGGGAGCTCTTCCGCGACCTGATGGCCCGCATCGGCGAACCCGTCCCGCGGAGCGCCGTTTGCCGCTCGGTGGAGGAGGCGCGCGCCTTCGCCGAGCGGGTCGGCTTCCCCCTCGTGGTGCGTCCCGCCTACACCCTGGGGGGCACCGGCGGGGGCATGGCCCGCGCTGCCGCCCAACTGGAGGAGATCTGCCGGCGCGGCCTGCGGGCGAGCCCCGTGGGGCAGGTGCTGGTGGAGGAGAGCGTGGAGGGCTGGAAAGAGGTCGAGTACGAGGTGATGCGGGACGGGCGGGACAACTGCATCACCGTCTGCAACATGGAGAATTTCGACCCCGTGGGCATCCACACGGGGGACAGCATCGTGGTGGCGCCGAGCCAGACCCTCACCGACCGCGAGTACCACCTGCTCCGCTCGGCCGCCCTGCGCATCATCCGCGCCCTGGGGGTGGAGGGGGGCTGCAACGTCCAGTTCGCCCTGGACCCGGGGAGCCTGCGCTACGCCGTCATCGAGGTGAACCCGCGGGTCAGCCGCTCGAGCGCCCTGGCCTCCAAGGCCACGGGGTACCCCATCGCCAAGATCGCCGCCAAGATCGCCGTGGGGCTCGGCCTGGACGAGATCAGAAACCCGGTGACCGGCACCACCTTTTCCCTCTTCGAGCCGGCTCTCGACTACGTGGTGGTCAAGGTGCCCCGCTGGCCCTTCGACAAGTTCGCCCAGGCTCAGCGGCGGCTCGGCACCCAGATGAAGGCTACGGGCGAGGTCATGGCCATCGAGCGCACCTTTGAGGGGGCGCTCCTCAAGGCAGTCCGCTCCCTGGAGATCGGCACCTACGGCCTGTGGCTGCCCGAGTTCGCCCGCGCCTCCGACGCCGAGGTCATGGAGGCGCTGGCCCAGGGCGACGACCGGCGTCTTTTCCTCCTGGCCGAGGCCATCCGGCGCGGCGTCAGCCCGGCCGAGCTGGCCGAGCGCACCCGCGTGGACCGCTTCTTCCTGGAGAAGATCCGGGGCATCGTGGAGCTGGAGGAGGAGCTCCGCCGTGAGGGGCTGAGCCGGGACCGCCTGTGGCGGGCCAAACGGGCCGGCGTGGCCGACCACCAGGTGGCCACCCTCACGGGCCTGGACGAGGAGGATGTGCGGGCGCGCCGCCGGGCGTGGAACATAACACCCGTCTACAAGATGGTGGATACGTGCGCCGCCGAGTTCGAGGCCGCCACCCCTTACTTTTACTCCAGCTACGAGCAGGAGGACGAGGTGCGTCCCTCGGAGCGCCCCAAGGTGGTGGTGCTGGGGTCGGGGCCCATCCGCATCGGCCAGGGCATCGAGTTCGACTACTCCTGCGTCCACGCCGTCTGGGCCCTGCGGGAGGCGGGCCTGGAAACCGTCATCGTCAACAACAACCCCGAGACGGTGAGCACCGACTTTGACACGGCCGACCGGCTCTACTTTGAACCCCTGGTCTTTGAGGACGTTATGAACGTCATCGAGCGCGAGCGGCCCCTCGGGGTGGTGGCCCAGTTCGGCGGCCAGACGGCCATCAACCTGGTGGGTCCCCTGGCGCGGGCCGGCGTCACCATTTTGGGCACGGCGCCAGAGGACGTGGACCGGGCCGAGGACCGCGAGCTCTTCGACCGCCTCCTGGGCGAGCTGGGCATTCCCCGGCCGCCGGGGGGCACGGCCACCTCCTTGGAGGAAGCCCTGGCCGTTGCCCGCCGGGTGGGGTTCCCCGTCCTGGTGCGGCCCTCCTACGTGCTGGGCGGGCGGGCCATGGAGATCGTCTACAACGAGAAAGAGCTGGTGGAGTACGTGCAGCGGGCCGTGCTGGTGTCGGCGCGGCGGCCGGTCCTGGTGGACAAGTACCTGGCCGGGCTGGAGGTGGAGGTGGACGCCGTGAGCGACGGGGAGACGGTGGTCATCCCCGGCATCATGGAGCACGTGGAGCGGGCCGGCGTCCACTCGGGCGACAGCATCGCTGTCTTCCCCGACCGCAGCCTCACGGAGGAGCAGCGCCGCGAGGTGGAGGACCACACGCTGCGCCTGGGCCGTGCCCTGCGGGTGCGGGGTCTCCTCAACATCCAGTTCGTGGTCCACGGGGGCCGGGTCTACGTCCTCGAGGTGAACCCGCGAGCCAGCCGCACCGTGCCCTTCCTCACCAAGGCCACGGGGGTGCCCCTGGTCGCCCTGGCGGTGCGGGCCATCCTGGGCCAGCGCCTGGCCGGGCTGGGCTGGCGGTCGGGATTGGCGCCGCGGCCGGATTTCGTGGCCGTCAAAATGCCGGTCTTTTCCTGGTCAAAGTTGACCGACGTGGAGCCGGAGCTGGGCCCGGAGATGAAGTCCACGGGCGAGGTGATGGGCCTGGACCGGGACCTCCCCGGCGCCATGCACCGGGCCCTGGTGGCGGCCGGCCTGGACCTGCCGGAACCCGCAAGCGGCCGCGCCGCTTCCCCTTCCGGCGACGGGGCGCCGCCCCCCCGGCCGCCGCGCGGCGTTCTCTTTACCATCGCCGATCGGGACAAGGAGGAGGCCCTGGCTCTGGCCCGCGCCTTCGCGGAACTAGGTTTCCCCCTCTGCGCCACCCCCGGAACGGCCGCCTTCCTCTCGCAGCGCGGCCTCGCCGTCCGGCCCGTGGCCAAAATCGAAGGAGGGAGGCCCTCGGTGCTGGACCTCATCTACGACGGCGCAGTGGACCTGGTGATCAACACGGTGAGCGGTGGGCGGGGCGGGGTGCGGGACGGATTCCAGATCCGACGCGCGGCCGTGGAACTGGGGATTCCCTGCCTCACCTCGCTGGACACAGCGCGGGCCGTGGCCGAGGTGCTGGCGGCCCGGGCGGGTCGCACGGGACCGCCCACGGTGCGCACGGTGCAGGAGTATGCGGCGCCGCTGCAGACGGTATCTCTTTCCTGACGCCGCCGGGACGGCGCGGGTTGTCTCGGCCTGGGCCGCAGGATTACGATGAATCCGCGACGCGGCGCGCCGGAGCCCCCGTGCTCCCACGTCGCCGGATGGGCCGCAGCGGGAAGGGCGGGGGTTGGTGGCCGTGGGACGGCTGTTGGTCGGGGCACTGGGGCTGAGTTTCTTCGTGGGAGCCGTGGTTTTGGCGGGCGGGGGATGCTCCCGCGGGCCGACGCGACCGCTGGTGCAGTCGGTGGCACCGCCGGCCGGGTCCGGCGCCGCCGCACCCGCCGCTGACGCCGGCGGCGGGGCGGCCGTGCATCAGGGAGGGTTTCACCTGGCCGTGATGACGGACAAACCGGAGTACAGGCCGGGCGAGACGGTGGTGATCCAGGCGACCCTCTCCAACCTGTCCCAGGAGGCCAAGGACTACACCATCTGGGGTATCGGCGATCCCCAGATTTACGTGGCGGCCGTCGGCGCGGGCGGCGAGGAGATCAGCCTGCCGGTGGACCGGCGGGGGAGCCTGCCGGCCAAGGTGTATGTCACCCTTCAGCCGGGGGAGGGCTTCACCTACACGGTGAAGTGGGATCATACCAGGGATGGAACGGCCCGCGTGGAGCCCGGCAAATACGCCCTCCGGGCCTACGTCTACCCGGGGAGACTCCAGGATAGGGCTGGCGTGACGCCGGTGGAGGCCAGGCGCGAGGTGAGCATCCTGCCTTGACGGTGCAGCCGGGCCCGGCGGCGCCCGTGCTCTGCGAGGCGCGGGTCCTCGGTCAGCGAGAGGTTGCTCCTGCTCACCTGGTCCTCCGTTTCCGGGCGCCGGACGTGGCGGCAGGGGCCCTGCCTGGTCAGTTCGTCCACGTCCTCTGCGGTCCGGGACCGGCCGGGGACGGGATCAACCGGTACCTGCGACGTCCCTTCAGCCTGCTCCGCGCCCGCCGGGCCCGCGGCGAGGCCGAGTTCGTCTACCGGGTTCACGGCGACGGCACGAGGTGGCTCGCCGGCTTGGGGCCGGGGGCCTCCCTGTCCGTGCTGGGTCCCCTGGGGCGGCCCTTTCCCGATCCGCCCGCGGGGCCGACGGCCGTACTGGTGGGAGGCGGGGTGGGGGTGCCGCCCCTCTTTTTCCTGGCCCGCCGCCTGCGCGGGCTCGGCCGTGCCGTGTCGGTCATCCTGGGAGCGCGCACCCGGAGCCTGCTGCTCCTGGAGGGTGCCTTCCGCCGGCTCGGGTGTTCCGTCACCGTCACCACAGAGGACGGGAGCCGCGGCCTGCGGGGGCTCGTCACCGCTCCCCTGGAAGGGATGCTGGCCCGCGGCGGGGTGGTGGTGTACGCCTGCGGTCCCCTGCCCATGCTGGCCGCCGTCCAGGCGCAACTGGCGCGGCACGCCGCGCCCGGGTACCTGGCCGTGGAGGAGCGGATGGCCTGCGGGGTGGGGGCCTGCCTGGGGTGCCCCGTGCCGGTGGCGGCGGAGGCCGGCGCGGCCGGCGGGCTCGCCGCCGCCTACGCGGCCCTGGACAGAGCCCGGCGCGGGGAAGCACCGCTCCGTTACGCCCGCGTGTGCGTGGACGGACCCGTTTTCCCCTCCTGGGAGGTGGCTCTCTGAGATGGAGCAGCCCGCCGTACCGCCCCGCCCCGCCGCGGCGCCCCGCCCGGCCGCCCCGCCCCGCCCCGGCGCGCCCGATCTCTCCGTGACGGTGGGCGGTCTTCGCCTCAAAAACCCGGTGCTGGTGGCCTCGGGGTGTTTCGGCTACGGCCGGGAGTACGGTGCCTTCTTCGACGTGGGCCGGCTGGGCGGCATCATGGTGAAGGGCGTCTCCCTCGAGCCGTGGCCCGGCAACCCGCCTCCCCGCCTGGCGGAGGCGCCGGCGGGGCTCCTCAACAGCATCGGTCTGCAGAATCCCGGCATGGATCGCTTTCTGGCCGAGGAACTGCCCCGCCTGCGGGAGCTGCCCGCCGCCGTCATCGTCAACATCATCGGCCGAACCGTGGAGGAATACCGCGCCGTGGCCGCGCGGCTGGAGGAGGCGCCCGGGGTGGATGCGCTGGAGATCAACATCTCCTGTCCCAACATCAAGGAGGGGGGGCTGTCCTTCGGACGCTCTCCCTCGACGGCGGCGGAGGTGGTGGCCGCCGTCCGGGCGGAGACGGGTCTGCCCCTCATCGTCAAGCTCACCCCCAACACGGCCGACGTGGAGGGGCTGGCGCGGGCCGTGGCCGCCGCCGGGGCGAACGCCCTCTCGGCCGTCAACACCCTGGTGGGGATGGCCATTGACGCCGACCGGCGGCGGCCGGTTCTGAGCACCGTCTTCGGCGGCCTGTCCGGCCCCGCCATCAAACCCGTGGCCCTGGCCTGCACCTGGCGGGCGGCGCGCAGTTCCGGCCTGCCCGTCATCGGCATGGGCGGTATCACCACGGGCCGGGACGCCGCGGAGTTCATCCTGGCGGGGGCGGCGGCCGTGGCGGTGGGGACGGCCGTCTTCGTGGATCCCCTGGCGCCGCTGCGGGTCCTGGAGGAACTGGAGGCCTTCCTGGTCGAGAAGGGTGTGGCCGCCGTGGCGGACCTGGTGGGCGCGGCCTGGCCCGAACGGCAGGCGCTGACGGCCGCCGGGCCTGCCGGCCCCGGCGCGCCCGGGTCTTCACCCGACCGGGCACCGCCGGCCTCCGCCGGGGAGGCGCCGGCCTGTGGCGGCTGAGGCGCCCCCGGCGGCAGGGGCCGCGGCCGGGCGGGTTATCCTGGCCCTGGACGTGGACGCGCCGGACCGCGCCCTCTCGCTGGCCGAGGAGTTGGGGGACCTGTGCGGCGCGTTCAAGGTGGGTCTGGAGCTCTTTTCGGCGGCGGGCCCGGACGTGGTGCGGCGTCTTGCGGGCGCGGGGCGGCGCGTCTTTTTGGACCTCAAGCTTCACGACATCCCCAACACCGTGGCCGGGGCGGCGCGGGCCGCCGTCCGCCTGGGCTGCTGGATGTTGGACGTCCACGCCGCCGGCGGATCGGAGATGATGCGGCGGGCCGCGGAGGAGGCGGCCGCCGAGGCCATCCGCCTCGGTGTCCCGCGGCCGCTGGTGGTGGCGGTGACGGTGCTCACCAGCCTGGACCGGGAGGAGCTGGCCGGCACCCTCGGTTGGACCGGGGAGCCGGCCGACCTGGTGCGGCGGCTGGCGCTCCTGGCGGCTGAGGCGGGCCTCGACGGCGTCGTGTGCTCGCCCCGGGAAACCCCCCTGGTCAAGGAGACGTGCGGCCGCTCCTTTCTGACCGTAACGCCGGGAATCCGCCCGGCCGCCGCGGCCGCCGACGACCAGCGGCGCCTCGCCACCCCGGCCGCCGCCTTGCGGGCCGGCGCCGATTACCTGGTGGTCGGGCGTGCGGTCACGGCTTCTCCGCGGCCGCGGGCCGCCCTGGACGACCTCCTGGCCGAGCTGGCGGCCGCCGGGGGGCCGGCCCCCGCCCACGAAACGGCGGGCGGTAAAGCGGGTGGCGGATCGGCCGGCGGGGAGGTCACGCTCCCTTGAAGGAAGCCGCCGGTACAGGTACGTTATGCGGCGTGTTGACGGCGACCGAGAAGGGGCGCTACCTGGACGTGGCCGTGCGGGCGGCGCAGGCAGCCGGCGCGGTGGTGCGGGACCGTTTCGGCTCCGTGGTGGAGGTGGAGTTCAAGGGCACCGCCGTTGATCTGGTCACCGCCGTGGACCGGGAGGCCGAGGAGGCGGCCGTGGCGGTGCTGCGCCGCGAGACGCCCGAGGTCGGCCTCCTCAGCGAGGAGGCGGGCCTGCTGGCGGCGGGGGCTGCCGCAGGCGGGCCGCTCTGCTGGGTTCTCGATCCCCTCGACGGTACCACCAATTTCGTGCACGCCCTCCCGTTTGTGTGTGTGTCCCTGGCTCTCTGCGCCGACGGCGAACCGGCGGTGGGCGTGATCCTGGACCCCCTGCGGGGCACCACCTATACGGCGACGGCCGGCGGCGGCGCGGCGCGGGACGGCCGGCCGGTGCGGGTCTCGGCCCGTCCCCGACTGGTGGAGGCCGTGGTGGCCACGGGGTGGGCCGCCGGCCGCCACGGGGAGTTCGATCTCATCCTGCGGGATGTGTGCCGTGTGACGCCCCGCACCCGGAACGTGCGCGCCCTGGGTTCCGCCGCGCTGCACCTGGCCTACGTGGCCGACGGTCGTCTGGACGGATTCTGGGAGAGGCGTCTCAATCCGTGGGACGTAGCGGCCGGGGTCCTCCTGGTGCGGGAGGCCGGCGGCACCGTGACGGACCGGCAGGGCCGCCCCTTCCGTCTGGACTCGCCCACCATCGTGGCCACCAATGGCCTCCTGCAAGGAGATCTGTTGGACCTGCTGGCGGGGGAGGAAGCCGCGCCGCCGCCCGACCCACCTCCGCGTCCGAAGGGGCAGGGATGAGGTGACGGGGCCTTCGTCGGCCGCCGGGCCGCTCCTCACGCCCGCGGAGGCGGGGGAGATCCTCCGGTCCACGGGAGCGTGGCGGGAGGGTCACTTCCTCCTCACCTCGGGGCGTCACAGTCCCGTCTTCTTCCTCCTCTCGCAAGCCTTTCAGTTTCCCGCCGTGGCGGAGAGGCTGGGCCGGTCCCTGGCGGCGGCCTTTGCCCGGGAGGGCGTGGCCGCCGTGGTGGGACCCGCCATGGGCGGCGTGATCCTGGCCCACGAGGTGGCCCGCGCCCTCGGTTGCCGCTCCCTCTACGCGGAGAAGGCCGAGGGCGGCATGGTCCTGCGGCGCGGTTTCACCCTCGCGCCGGGGGAGCGGGTGCTGCTCGTCGAGGACGCCGTGACGACGGGCGGCTCCGTGGGCCGGGTGCTGGACCTGGTGCGGGCGGCCGGCGCCGTCCCGGTGGCCGTGGGGGCGGTGGTGGATCGGCGTTCCCCCGGTGCGGTCCTTCCCCTTCCCCTGCACGCGCTGGTGCGGGTCGAGGCGCCGGTCTACGATCCCGCTGCCTGCCCCCTCTGCCTGGCAGGGATTCCTTTGGTAGCACCCAAGGGCTAAAGTTTCCCGACGGACTCCCGACGGGCCAAAGAAAAAATGACTCATCGGAACCAGGGTCGGACCATAAAGATTTTGACGATCATTGTCGATAATCGAATCGGCACATGGCAGGTGCCGCATGGGTCGGTCGGGTCTGGCTTGGCGGGAGCCAGACCTGAACCTTTTTATGGGAGTCTCTGGAGCTCTGCTTGGATTCCATGGTCCGCCATCCACCTGGAGAGGCGTCCTGAGAACTCTCATTGCACCGAATTTCCGCAACGGGAATCCGGTGCAATGAGAGGTGGTCGGGTCGCGGTCGAGGGCGGCGCCGGGCGCCCTTGCCGGATGGCGATCCGCCCCCGCGCCCTTGCCGGGTGACGATCCGTTCCCGACAATGAAGCCGATGCGCCGGCGGGACCGGCGGCGCGGAGGCGCGCTCCGATGCGCGGCGGGGCCGGCAGCGCAGGGCCGGGTTGCCCGAGCGCGGGCGGCGCACCGGGAAAGGAGGCGGGGCCGTGGGGGACGGCGAGACGCGGCGGTGGGACGCCGAGGACGAGAGTGCCATAGACACCGGCTGCCTGGAGAGGCTGGATTTCGCCTACGAGGGCGGCGACACGGTGGTGGAGTACGTGACCCGCGAATTTACCTCGGTCTGTCCGTGGACGGGGTTGCCGGACTTCGCTGAACTGCGCATCCGCTACGTTCCCCGGCGCCATTTGGTGGAATTGAAGTCGCTCAAGTACTATCTCACCTCCTTCCGCAACGTGGGCATCCTCCAGGAGCACGCGGCGAACCGCATCCTGCGCGACCTGGCGACTCTCCTGGACCCCCGGGAGATGACTGTTACCATGGATTTCGCCGCCCGCGGCGGGATCGGCACCCTGGTGGAGGTCCGGTGGCCGAGCCGGCCGGAGGAGAACCCGCCGTCCCCTCGGTCCCCTTGGCCGGGGACGACGAATCCCTCGGTTTGACGCCCCCCGGGGTGGATGCTATACTGTGTCAACAGCCGGCAGGGATATGAAATCCCTGGACGTGCCGGCGAGGCAAGCCCCGCCGGGGGTCTGTGGGCCCGGAGAGCGAGCGGGGTGTTTTTCTATACGTGAGGGCTGACGCCCCTCCCTGCCGAGGTTCCGGTGCGAACCGGGCGGCGGGTGCTTTGCCTTCCAGGGGAGGGTTCCGGGTGGCGGTCAGGAGGGAGCGGATTCCCGGCGGGTGCGCCATCTTCGGCGTGATGAGCGAGCGCGGCGATCTCTTCGATGGATCGGTAGCCGTGACGGGGATTCAGGTCATGCACGACCGCTCCAACGGGCTGGGGGGCGGCTTCGCAGCCTACGGCATATATCCCGAGCTCAAGGACTACTACGCCCTCCACGTGATGGGGCACGACCACGCCGACCATGAGGAGCTGGACCGGGGTATCAGGCAGCACTTCCACGTGGTTCACGAGGAGCCCATCCCCACCCGGCGGCACCCCCGCGTGCAGGATCCCCCGGTGCTCTGGCGGTACTTCGTCACCGTGCCCGCGGCCCACGAGGGCGAGGACGAGGACGACTACGTGGCGACCCGCGTCATCGAGCTCAACACGCGGGTGGACGGCGGCCTTGTCTATTCCAGCGGCAAGAACATGGGCATCTTCAAGGGTGTGGGCTACCCCGAGGACATGGGGGAGTTCTTCCGCGTGGACGATTACCGGGGCTACCTCTGGACCGCCCACGGCCGGTTTCCCACCAACACCCCGGGCTGGTGGGGAGGCGCCCATCCCTTCGGCTTCCTCCACTGGTCGGTGGTCCATAACGGGGAGATCTCCTCTTACGACGCCAACCGGCGGTACCTGGAGATGTTCGGCTACCGGTGCTCCATGATGACGGACACGGAGGTGGTCACCTATCTCTTCGATCTCCTCCACCGCCGCCATGGCCTGCCGGTGGAGCTCACCTGCTCGGCCCTGACGGCTCCCTTCTGGTCCCAAATAGACGGCCTGGAGGGCGAACAGGCGGGGTTTTGGACGCTGTTGCGCCAGGTCTACGCCGGCGCCCTGCTCAACGGTCCCTTCAGCGTCATCGTGGGCTTTGGCGGGGGCATGGTGGGCCTGGCCGATCGGATCATGCTGCGTCCCCTGGTGGCGGCCCGCTCGGAGGGGCGGGTCTTCATCTCCTCCGAGGAGGCGGCCATCAGGGCCGTCTGCCCGTCGCCCGAGGTGCTGTGGTATCCCGAGGGCGGAGAGCCCATCGTGGCCCGGCTCGGCGGGGCGGCGGAGGCGGATTTGGTCCCGGCCGGGAGGGAGGGAGCGGCATGAGCGCTCCCGGGCAGGAGGCAGGCACCGTCCCTTTGCCGGCCGCGCCGGCCGTGGCTTCGCCGGGGGAGGCGGCTCCGGTCGCGGCGCCGGCGGGGGCGGAGGACTTAAAGAAAAAGGCCCGTCAGGCCCAGACGCCCTTCCGCAAGATGCGGGCGGCGGTGCGGCCCCATCCGGATTTCCGCGTCATCGTGGAGGAGGATCGGTGCACCCTGTGCCGGTTCTGCGTCCTCCAGTGCAGCTGGGACGCCCTCGGCTTCGACGGGCGGGTGGTGTCCTTTGACGAGAACTGCGTGGGCTGCTGGCGCTGCGTGGCCGTCTGTCCCACCTACGCCATCCGCATCGAGCAATGGCCCACCATGTACCGGGAAAACCGCAACTGGACCCGCTTCCACGCCGCCAGCGCCCGGCGCCAGGCGGCCTCGGGGGGCAAGCTGCTCACGGGCATGGGCAACGACAAGGAGTATCTCACCGTCTTCGACCACCTGGTGGTGGACGCCTGCCAGGTGACCAACCCCTCCATTGACCCCCTGCGGGAGCCCATGGAGCTGCGCACCCACATCGGCTCCAAGCCCGACCGGCTGGATCTCGGTGCCTACCTCGAGCACTTGGGGGAAAGACGGGAGGGCGCTTCCGGCAACGGGCGCGCCGAGCGGGGAGCGACCGACCTGCGGCGCGCCCTCGGTTTCGGTCCGCAGCTTCGCCTGGAGACGCCCATCATGATTGCCGCCATGTCCTACGGCGCCGTCAGCCTCAACGTGCAAAAGGCGTGCGCCCGCGCCGTGGCCGAGGTGGGGAGCTACTGGTGCACCGGGGAGGGCGGGATGCACCCGGACCATTACCCCTTGGCCGACCGCACCATCGTCCAGGTGGCCTCGGGGCGCTTCGCCGTGGATGCCGACTACCTCAAGCGGGCGGCCGCGGTGGAGATCAAGATCGGCCAGGGCGCCAAGCCCGGGATCGGCGGCCACCTGCCGGGGGAAAAGGTGACGGCCGAGATCGCGCGGACGCGCATGATCCCGGAGGGCAGCGACGCCCTCTCGCCGGCGCCCCACCACGACATCTACTCCATCGAGGACCTGCGCCAGCTCATCTTCGCCATCAAGGAGGCCACCCGGTACGAAAAGCCGGTCTTCGTCAAGATCGCGGCGGTGCACAACGTGGCCGCCATCGCCAGCGGTATCGTGCGGGCGGGCGCCGACGCCGTGGTCCTGGACGGCTTCCGGGGCAGTACGGGGGCGGCGCCCACCATGATCCGCGATCACGTAGGGATTCCCATCGAGATCGCCATCGCCGTGGTGGACCAGCGCCTCCGGCGCGAGGGGATCCGCAACCGGGCTTCCCTCATCGCCGCCGGGAGCATCCGCTGCAGCATGGACGTGGTCAAGGCCATCGCCCTCGGCGCCGACGCCGTGTACATCGGCACCGCGGCCCTGGTGGCCCTGGGCTGCACCCTCTGCCAGCAGTGCCACCGCGGGCGGTGCGCCTGGGGTCTGACAACGCAGCGGCCCGACCTGGTCCGACGGGTGGATCCGGAAGAGGGCGGCCACCTGGTGGCCAACCTCATCCGGGCCTGGAGCGCCGAGATCAAGGAAACCCTGGGGCTTTTGGGCATCAATTCACTGGAGAGCCTGCGGGGCAACCGGGAGCGGCTGCGGGCGGTGGGCCTGGACCGGGAGACCCTGGAGATCCTGGATGTCAAAGCCGCGGGGCGTTGACGCGGCGAGGTTGGGAGGCGCGGCATGGCGGTTGGGGCGGCGGCGAAGCGACAGGCGGGCGTGACCCTGGACGCGACGGGGGTGCCCTACCGGGAACTGAACGAACTGGTGCACCGGGCCGCGGCCGAGGGCGCCGCTGAGATCGAGCTCCTGGGTGTCAACGGGCAGCGGTACATAGCGGCCGGTCTCCAGCGGCCGGTCGCCATCCGCGTCCACGGCACGGCCGGGAACGACCTGGGAGTCTTCATGGACGGGCCCCGGATCGAGGTCTTCGGCAACGTCCAGGACGGCTGCGGCAACACCATGAACGGCGGCCGCATCGTGGTGCACGGCCACGCCGGTCAGATCTGCGGTCTCTCCATGCGGGGAGGCCGCATCTACGTGCGGGGCAGCGTTGGCTACCGCTCCGGCATCCACATGAAAGGCTACGGGGAGCAGATCCCCGTCATCGTGGTGGGCGGTACGGCGGGTGCCTTTCTCGGCGAGTACATGGCGGGGGGGCGCATCTACGTCCTCGGCCTGAACGAGCCGCCGGCCTGTCCCCTGGCGGGGGCCGACGGTCTCCCCTGGCGGGTGCCGGGGCGCTGCCTCTCCCTGGTGGGCATGTACACTGGTACGGGCATGCACGGGGGGGCCATCTACGTGCGCGGCCCCGTGGACAAGGCGCTCTTGGGCAAGGAGGTGGTGGTGGCCGAGGCGGGTGAGGAGGAGAGGGAAGTCATGCGGAGCGATCTGACCGACTTCGCCTCCTGCTTCGGGCTGGACCCGGCGACCATCCTGGCGGCCGACTTCACGGTGCTGCGGCCGCGCTCCCATCGGCCCTACGGCAAGAACTACGCTTATTGAAATCGCGCCGCCCGACCGCGGAAGAGGCGGGGCTTGCGGGACGCGCGCGTCTCGGTTTCGCCGCCGCCCATGCTCGCCCGCCGTGGTCCCGCGGGAGCGGGCGCATATGACCGCACAAGCGGCGTAGGCTGGTCCCGAGCGGGGATGGAGCTGACGCCGGGGACGTGGGTGCGCATGACCGCGGCGCGGGACGGGCGCCTCTTCCGGGTGGTGGAGGCCGGCCCCGAGTCCATTGCGCTGCGCTGCCCGTGCTGCGGGGCCGAGGGGCGCGCCTTGCCGAGCCAGGTGCTGCCCCTGGGTCCGGAGGAGACCCTCAGGCGTCTGGGGATGCCGTCGTCCCCCCCGGCGGCGTCGGCGGCCCGCCACCCCGCCGGAGGCGCGCGGCGAAGCCGGTCAGGGCGTCGGGCCAAAAAGCCAGGACGACGCCCGTCGTCATGAGGGTGGCCGCCGCGCCAAAGATGCCGGGCGGCTGCCCCGCCCAGGAAAGGCCGAAGAGGCGGCCCGGTGCCTCCCCGACGACGGTGAGCACGAAGAGGACGAACCCGAGATGCAGGAGGGCGGAGCCGAGACGGGCCGCCTGACCCTCCCTCTGCCACACCAGGGCGCCGGTCCGGCGGATCGTGGCCGCCAGCACCACCGTCTGGAGGAGGGCGCCCGCCAGCAGAAGGGCCGCCAGCCCCGACCGGGGTCCCCAGGCCAGCCCCGCCCCCGCGCCGGCCGCCAGGACGGCGGCGCTGGCAAGGGCCAGGGTGCGGCGGCGCAGCAGACGGCGGGGGATGCAGAGGGCGAGGGTGAGCAGGAGCCCCGCCACCAGGGGGTAGGCCAGGGCGTTCATGCGGCGCAGGTAGGCCTCGTAGAGGGGCGTTTCGCTCCACTGCGGTTCCGAGAGGGAGACCAGATAGGCGTAACCGGTGCCGCCCAGGGCCACCAGGCCCAGGGCGAGGAGGAAGCCCACCGCCAGCAGGAGGAGCGCCAGGTCGTAGCGACCGGGAGTCGCCGGGTTGCGGCCGGCCTCGTCGGCCCGCCCTTCCGAACCGCCCGCCGCCATTGTCGTCATGTCGCCGTCACCGGTAAGAGTGCACCCCGGGGATCACGTAGGTGGTGGCGTAGGTGAGGAGGAGGGCGGCGAAGGCGCCGGCGCCTATGCCGGCGGCCAGCCGGACCATGCCGGGCCGGTTCCTGTGCAGGCCGGCGTGGAGAAAGGCCGTGTAGAGCACCCACATGACGAGGGACATGTTCACCTTGGGGTCCCACCACCATGGCAGGTCGCGCCAGGCGGCCCGGGCCCAGGGATAGCCGAGGAGCAGCCCCACCGTCAGGGTCAGGTAACCCAGGCGCGTGTACCAGTGGGCGGCGTGAAACCACCCGGCCCGCTCGGGCCGGGCCGGCCAGGCCAGCAGCGAGGCCAGGAAGGCGGGCAGCAAGGCGGCGTAGGAGGCGAAGAGAAGAGGCGGGTGGACCCACATGTAGGTGGAGTTGTAGAAGCCCGTCACCCGGAAGTACATGAGGCGGGTGAAGGCCAGGGCCGTGGCCCGGTCCGCCCCCAGCAGCAGGTCGCGGTATTCCATGACCTCGCGGTGCAGGGTAGGCAGCGGGGAGGTGAAGGGATTCCCGGTGGCCAGGTCGGCGAGGAGGAGAAGGCCCAGGGCAGGGTAGGCGTAGGGGGCCAGGGCAGGGAAGGAGCGTTCGGTGGCCGTGAGCAGAGCCGCCAGGAGCAGGGCCCAAAAGTAGAGCTTTTCCCCTTCGATCCAGGGCGGCGGGGCCACGCGCACCAGCAGGTCACCGGAAAGGGGATCGGTCAGGGCGATGCTCCGCCAGACGGCCAGGTGGTAGCGTGCCAGCAGGAGAAAGCCGAGAGCCAGCAGGGCGAGGCTGACGATGGGCCACCGGCGGAGAAGGACCGCGGCGGGAACCGGCAGGCGACGGGCCACGCCCGGCCGCCGGCACACGAGGAGACCGGCGGCGGCCGCCGTGAGGGCCGCCGTGAGGAAGGGGCCCCAGGCCGCCAGCCGCTCGCGGGCCTCCAGGTAGGAGGCTATGTCCACCGGGAGCCGCCTTCTTTGGCCGGGCAGGGACGGCGAGTCCCGCCGGCACCTTCCCCGTCCCGTCCGCCCGCCTCCGCCGGAGGAATCCCTTCCCCGAGGCGCCCGCCCGGGGGGCGGAGCGGCGCCACCTCCCGGTAGAGAGCCTCGTACCGCGGCAGCACGGCGGCGGGGGCGAAGAGGAGTTCGGCGCGGGCGCGGGCGGCCGCCCCGAGGCGCAAGCGCAGTTCGTCGTGGTCCAGCAGGCTGAGGACGGCCTCCGCCATGGCCTCCACGTCGCCGGGCGGGCGGAGGAAACCGGTCTCCCCGTCCACCACCACCTCGGGGAGGCCGCCCACGGCCGACGCGACCACGGGCACGCCGCAGGCCATGGCCTCGGCCGCCGCCAGGCCGAAGCTCTCGTTGAGAGAGGGGAGGAGGAAGACGTCGGCGGCGGGCAGAATGGCCGCCACGTCGGGACGAAGTCCAAGAAAGGAAACCTCCGCCGCGGCGCCCAAGGCCTCCACCTCCTCCCGGGCCCGGAGGGCGTCGGGGCCCTCACCCACCAGGACCAGGCGGACGCGCCGCCGGCGCCGCACCAGGGCGAAGACGCGGATCACGTCGAGGACGGCCTTGACGGGGCGGAAGTTGGAGACGTGGATGAGCACCGCCTCTTCGGGGCGAGCCAGGAAGGAGCGGAATTCGGCCGGGCGGCGCGGGCGGAAGTGGTCCACGTCCACCAGGTTGGGGAGGACCGCCACGGGGCGGCTCAGGCCCAGGGCGGCGGCCTCGCCGGCCAGGAAGCGGGAGACGGCCGTTACGGCGTCGGCCCGCTCGAGCACGGGGAGAAGGAGGGGCCGCAGGGCGGCGTGGCGCCCGAGAACGGTCACGTCGCTCCCGTGCAGGGTGACCACGAGGGCGGGCAGGGCGCGGCGGCCCGTCATCCGGAGGGCGAGGAGGGCCATGGGGGCCGCCGGCAGGGCGTAGTGGACGTGGACCACGTCCGGTTCGGCTTCCTCCACGAGGCGGAGCAAGGTTCCCGCCAGGGCCAGGTGGCTGAGGGGCTCGGCAAAGGTGTGGTAGGCGGGTGCGGGCACGTTCACATAGGTGAGGCCGTCGAGCTGAGGCAGGCGCAGCGGGCGGTGGGGCGCCGCCACCCACACTCGGTGTCCCCCTGCCGCCAGCCGCGCGGCCAATCCCGCCGCGGCTACGCTGCTTCCTCCCAAACCGCCCAGGCAAAGGATGGCGATCCTCATATCCATCAGAGTACAGGGCCTGATAAGGGCAGGCAAACGCGGGCGGGTGAAGCCGGCCTTGCCCCCCTTGAGGAGCGCGGTGAAAGGGCCGCCGTCGGCGGCCGATATTGTGGGGCGGGGGCATGGCCTACGCTCAACCGGGGGAGGTCCACGGCATGGAGCACAAAGTAAAAGGCCTTTTCAGCGGCGGGCGCCTGGGGATGAGGGCCCGGCTCACCTACGGCTTTGCCCTGGTGACGGTGCTGCTGGTGGTCGTAAGCGCACTTTTCCTCGCCGCCCTCGGAGGCGTGCGGGAGGCGACGGCGCGCTTCGGCGAGGAAACCGATCATCTGCGGAAGATAACGTCCCTGGACGCGGCCGTGGCCGATCAATTGGCCCGAGACGAGGAGTTCTTTCTCACCGGCGACGAGCGGAGACTGGAGGCGCTCCGGGACCAGCGGGCCGCCGTCGAGGACGCCCTGGCGGCCGTGGTGAGCGTGACGGCCGGCGAGGGTCCCGTCGTCCGGCAGGCGGTGGAGGGCATCCGGTCCTCTTGGCAAGGGCTTCAGGAGGTCACAGACCGGGCCGTGACGCTGCGCCGGCAGGGGAAAGGCCAGGAGGCGGCGGCTCTCATGACGCAGCTCGGCAAGGCGTACCGCGACGCCCTGCGGATCGGCGTCCGCCGCCTGGTGGCGCAGGACGAAGAGGATCTGACCCGGGAAAGGCAGGCCGTGGAGAGAGCCGTGGCGCGGGCGCGCACCGCTGTACTGCTCCTTGGTCTCTTGGTCCTGCTCCTGGTGGCCGGCGTTGCGCTGGCGGTGGTGCGGCCGGTGGTGGTGTCGGTGCGGAAGGTGGCCGGGGCGGCGCGGCGCGTGGCCGACGGCGATCTGACCGTGGAGGAATTGCCCGCCGGCGCCGGCGATGAGCTGAGCGAGTTGGCGGGGGCCGTCAACGCCATGGTGGCCAATCTCCGGACCATGTTGGAGCGGATCGGTCGTTCCAGCCGCCAGGTGGCAGCCGCCAGCGAGGAAATGGCGGCCGCCGCGGGCCAGGTGGCCGGCGCCGTGGCCCAGGTGTCCCAGGCGGTCCAGCAGATGGCCCAGGGAGCATCCCGGCAGACGGCCACGGCGGAGGAGATGGTGGAGAGCGTGGGCGAACTGCGGGCGGCCATCGAGCAGATCGCCGCGGGTGCGCGCCGGCAGGCCGAGAGCACCGCCCAGATCCAATCCGTGGTCACCCAGATGGCCCAGGCCATAGACCAGGTGGCGGCCATGGCCCAGGAGGTGTCGGACGCGGCGGCCCGGGCGCTCCTGGCCGCCGAGGAGGGCGGCACCGCCGTGGGACAGACCGTGGCGGGCATGGCCCGCATAAAGGAGGCGGCCGGCCAGGCGGCCGAGCGGGTGGAGGAACTGGGTCAGCGGTCCCAGCAGATCGGCGAGATCGTGCAGGTCATCAGCGGCATCGCCGAGCAGACCAATCTCCTGGCCCTCAACGCGGCCATCGAGGCGGCGCGGGCGGGGGAGCAGGGCCGGGGTTTCGCCGTGGTGGCGGAGGAAGTCCGCAAGCTGGCGGAGCGTTCCGGCCGGGCCACCCAGGAGATTGCCGAGCTCATCGCCCTGATCCAGCGCGGCATCGAGGCGGCTGTGGAGGCCATGGAGCGCGGCACGGCCGAAGTGGAGCGGGGGACAGAGATGGCCGCGGGCGTGGGCCAGGCTCTGGACAACATTCTCCGGGCCATGCGGGAAACGAACACCCATGTCCAGAACATCTCCGCCGCCGCGGAGGAATTGGCGGCCAGCGCCGGCGAGGTGGTGCGGCTGGTGGAGAACGTGGCCGGGGTGGCCGAGGCCAACACGGCGAGCACCGCCCAGATGGCGGCCTTCGGCGGCCGGGTGGCCGACTCGGTGAGCGGAGTCGGCGCCATCTCGCGGGAGACGGCGGCCGTGGCGGAGGAGGTGTCCGCCTCCGTGGAGGAGGTGAACGCCTCGGCCCAGGAGATCAGGGAGTCGGCCACGAGCCTTGCCGACATGGCCGAGGAACTCCAGTCCCTGGCGACGAGCTTCAAGCTTTAAGTCGGCATCCCCCGGGAGGAAGGGGGAATGAAGGGGGCCGTCCGGCGAATAGAAAGAGCCGGGCGGCCCCGTGTCCGCCCGGCCCGTACCACTCTTTGGCACCGCCGCCGGTGGGGGGGCGGCAGCGGAGGGGGGCAGGCGGGCGGCGGGGCGCGGGGGGATGGCGTGGATTCGGCGGGTGAGGCGTGGCACACGCTGCCCGCCACCGAGGCGGCGCGACGGCTGGCCACCGACCCGGCCGCCGGCCTCGGTGGCGAGGAGGTCCGGCGGCGCCGGGAGCGGTTCGGTCCCAACGCGGTGGAGGTGCGGCGGCGGACGCCGGGCGGGTTTTTCCTGGCCCAACTCCGGGAACCCATGGTCCTCGTCCTGGCGGGGGCCGCTCTCCTCGCCCTGCTGAGCGGTCAACAGCATGACGCCGTGGCCATCGCGGTCATCGTGGTCCTGAACGCGGTCCTGGGCACCCTGCAGGAGTTCCGCGCCGAACGGGCCCTGGCGGCTCTCCGCCGGCTCACGGCACCGCAGGCCCGCGTCCTGCGCGGCGGCCGGCCGACCGTCGTGCCGGCGGAGGAGGTGGTGCCGGGCGACGTCCTCCTCCTGGAGGCGGGCGACCGGGTGGCGGCCGACGGCCGGGTCTGGGAGGCGAGAACCCTCGCGGTGGACGAATCCCTCCTCACGGGGGAATCGGTGCCGGTGGAGAAGACGGCGGATCCCCTGCCCGAAGGCGGGCTTTCCCCCGGTGACCGGCGCAACATGGTCTTTCAGGGTACCTCCGTCACCAGGGGGCGGGGCGTGGCGCTGGTGGTGGCCACCGGCGCCGCCACCGAGGCCGGGCGGCTGGCCGCCATGCTGGGGGAGGCGGGCGCGGCGTCCACCCCTCTCCAGCGGGAGCTTTCCCTCCTCGGCCGGCGTCTCCTCCTGCTCTCCCTGGCCGTGGCGGCTTTGGTCGGGATGCTGGGTGCCTGGCGGGGCGAGGACGCGGGCGTCATGCTCCTCACGGCCGTGAGCCTGGCGGTGGCGGCCATTCCCGAGGGACTCCCCGCCGTCGTGACGGCCGTGCTGGCCGTCGGCGTCCAGCGGATGGCGCGGCGCGGCGCCGTGGTGCGCCGGCTGGCGGCCGTGGAGACCCTCGGCTGCGCCACCCTTGTGGCGGCGGACAAGACGGGCACCCTCACCCGCAACGAGATGGAGGTGGCGGCCGTCTGCCCCGCCGCGGGTCGCCGCTGGCACCTGCGGGCGGAGGGGGACGGCGGCGCCCTGCCTCCCGGGACGCCGCCGGCCCTGGCGACCCTCCTCCTCCTGACGGCGTCCCTTTGCAACGACGCCCGCCGGGCGGGGCCGTCCCCCACCGCGCAGGGCCCCCTGGCGGCGGCGCGGCTGGCCTGGCGGCGGGGCGGGCGGGACGCTGCCGACTTTCACGGCGATCCCACGGAGATCGCCCTGCTCCGGTGGGCCGAGGCGGGGCGGGCGGCCGCCGGGCTGACGGACCTGGCGGAGCGGGCCTTCGCCGGCCGCGGTGGGGAGGTGCCGTTCGATCAGGACAGGATGTGGATGGCGGTGGCCGCGACGGTGCGGGACGCGGCCGTCTTGCCAGGCGTTCCTCCGTCGCCCCGCCACCTTTTCGTGAAGGGGGCGCCCGAGAGGGTGCTGGAGCTGTGCCGGCGCGCCTGGGGCCCGGCGGGCCCGCTGGCCATGGGGGAGGAGGAAAGGGCGGGCTTCCTCCGCCTGGCGGAGGAGGGGGCGCGAGGGGGGCTGCGGGTGCTGGCCCTGGCCTGGAGGGGCCTGGCGGCCCCCGGGGCGGAGAGGGATCTCGCCCGCGAGGTGGGGGACCTCACCTTCCTCGGGTTGGTGGGGCTCTTGGATCCCCCCCGGGCCGAGGCGCCGGCGGCGGTGGAGCGGTGCCGGCGGGCGGGGATCGAGGTGGTGATGCTGACGGGCGATCACGCCAGCACCGCCCTGGCCGTGGCCCGCCGGGTGGGTCTGGCCGCCGCGGAGGGGGAGGTCCTGACAGGATCCGACCTGGCGCGGTGGCCTGCTTCCCGCCTGGCGGCGGCCCTGGGAACCGCCCGCGTCTTTGCGCGCGTCACCCCCGAGCAGAAGCTGGCGCTGGTGCGAGCTTACCAGGCCAGGGGCGAGGTGGTGGCCGTCACCGGCGACGGCGTCAACGACGCGCCGGCCCTCAAGGAGGCCGATATTGGGATCGCCATGGGTTTGGCGGGCACCGAGGTGGCCAGGGAGGCGGCCGACATGGTTCTGGCCGACGACAACTTCGCCACCATCGTGGCGGCGGTGGAGGAGGGGCGCGGCATCTACTTCAACCTGCAGCGTTTCATCGCCTACCTGTTGGCGTGCAACCTCGGAGAGATCGGGCTCATGCTGGGAGCCGTGGTGGCTGGCCTGCCGGTGCCGCTCCTCCCCTCGAACCTGCTCCTGGTCAACCTCGTCACCGACGGGCTGCCCGCCCTGGCCCTGGGGCTGGCGCCCCCGCCCGCCCGGCTCATGGACAGCCCGCCCCGCGCCAGGGACCGGGGTGTGTTGGACGGCGGCCAGTGGCTGCGGCTGGGCCTGGCCGGCGCTGCCTTCGGTGTGGTGGGGCTCGCGGTGTTCGCCTGGGAACTCTGGCGCACCGGAGAGACCGTGCCGGCCCGGACGGCCGTCTTTGCCTCCCTGGCCGCGAGCCAGCTCATCTTTGCCGGCCTCCTGGCGAGGGCCGGCGCCGGTGGGGCGGCCCTCCGCCGCCTCTGGGTCATGCCCCTGGCCCTCGTTCTCTCCGCCCTCGCTCTCCTGGCCGCCATCCTGGTGCCGGGTCTCCAGCCTTACTTCCACGCCACGCGCCTTGACCTCGCCGGCTGGGCCGCAAGCCTCGCGGGGGCGGCGCTGGCGGCGCGGCTGGCCCTGGCCGCCTGGCGGTCGTCCCTGTAACTTGACAGGGCGGGGCGCGGCGAGTTTGTCTTTTGTGGGGGTTCGGGGGGGACCACCGCTTGGCCATAGCCTTTGTCAAGATGCACGGGCTGGGCAACGACTACGTCTTTGTGGATCTCTTCCGGGACGGGCGGGAGGAGCCGCCCTGGGACCCGGCGGAGCTGAGCCGGGAGGTGAGCCGCCGCCGCACGGGGATAGGCGGCGACGGGCTCATCCTCATCCTGCGCGGCCGCGCCGCGCCCCTGCGGATGAGGATCTTCAACGCCGACGGCAGCGAGGCCGAGATGTGCGGCAACGGGATCCGCTGCTTCGCCAAGTATGTCTACGAGAGCGGCTACACCGGCGGCGAGCGCGGCTTCCCCGTGGAGACGGGGGCCGGCATCGTGCGCCCCGAGGTCTCCGTGGGGATGGGGAGGGTGACCTCCGTCCGGGTGGACATGGGCGAGCCGCGCCTCCGCCGGGCGGACATACCTCTCCTTGGCCCCCCCGACGAGCGGGCGGTGGAGGCCGCTCTCTCCGTGCGCGACCGGGCTGTGCGTTTCACCGCCGTGTCCATGGGGAACCCGCACTGCGTCGTCTTCCTCGACGGAGGCGACGGCGGGGAGGACGGCGACGCGGCCGCCCTGGCGGAGCGGCTGGGGCCTCTGCTCGAGAGGCACCCCGCCTTTCCGCGGCGGACCAACGTGGAGTTCGTGCGCGTGGAGGCCCCCGACCGGCTGGCGGTCGAGGTGTGGGAGCGCGGGTCGGGGCGAACGATGGCCTGCGGCACGGGGGCCTGCGCGGCCGTGGTGGCGGGCGCCCTCACCGGGCGCTCGGCGCGGTCGGCGACGGTGCGGCTGCCGGGGGGGGAGCTGGCCGTGGAGTGGGCCGGGGACGGGCACGTGTACCTGACGGGGCCGGCGGTGGAGGTTTTCCGCGGGGTGTACGAGCCCGCATAGGGTTGGCGGGCCGCCGGACGCGGAGGGGGGAACGATTCATGCCGGAATACGCCAGGCGCATCGCGGCGGTGCCGCCCTATCTCTTCGCCGAGATAGACCGGAAGAAGGCCGAGGCCCGCGCCCGGGGGGTGGACGTGATAGACCTCGGCATAGGCGACCCGGACCTGCCGACCCCCGTACACGTGGTGGAGCGGTTGCGGGTGGAGGCTGGCAATCCGGCCTGGCACCGCTATCCGAGCTACGTGGGGGACGCCGAGTTCCGGCGTGCCGTGGCCGCCTGGTACGGGCGGCGCTTCGGCGTGGAGCTGGACCCGGAGCGCGAGGTGATGGCCCTCATCGGGTCGAAAGAGGGCATAGCCCACGCCATCTGGGCCTACGTTGACGCCGGGGATCTGGCCCTGGTCCCCGATCCCGGTTACCCCGTCTACCGCACCCACGTCCTCCTGGCGGGGGGGACACCCTACGCCCTGCGCCTGGAGGCGGAGCGCGGCTTCCTGCCCGATCTCGAGGCCGTTCCGCCCGAGGTGGTGGGCCGCGCGCGCCTTCTCTGGCTCAACTACCCCAACAACCCCACGGCCGCCGTGGCCGACCTGGCCTTCTTCGAGGAGGCCGTGGCCTTCTGCCGCCGGCACGACATACTGCTCTGCCACGACGCCGCCTACAGCGAGACCACCTTCGACGGCTACGTGGCGCCTAGCGTGCTCCAGGTGCCGGGGGCCAGGGAGGTGGCCGTCGAGTTCCATTCCCTGTCCAAACCCTTCAACATGACGGGCTGGCGCATTGGCATGGCCGTGGGAAACGCGGCCGCCGTGCGGGGCCTGGGCATAATCAAGACCAACACCGACTCCGGTCAGTTCACGGCCGTCCAGCGGGCCGCCGTGGCCGCCCTGGAGGAGACGCCCGCCGGGTTCCTGGAGGGGATGAGGGAGACCTACCGCCGCCGGCGCGACCTGGTGGTGGACGCTCTGCGGGCCCTGGGGGTGCAGGTTGACCCGCCGCGGGGCACCTTCTACATCTGGGCGCCCGTGCCGGCGGGCTACACCTCGGCCGGCTTCACCGAGGCGCTTTTGGAGCAGGCGGGGGTGGTGGTGGCGCCGGGCAGTGGGTACGGAGAGGCCGGGGAGGGGTACTTCCGCATCTCCCTCACCGTCCCGGACGCGCTCCTGAGCGAAGCCGTGGCGCGCCTCCGCCGGCTCGTGCGCCTCTGAGGGCTCCCCGCGGGCCGCGGGCGCCGCGCCGGGAGGGGTGGGGAGGGTGCGGGTCAGCGACGCCTCCACGGGTGGGAGGGAAGCCGTATACCTGGACAACGCCGCCACCACGCGGGCCCTCCCCGAGGTGGTGGCGGCGGTGCGGCGGGCGCTGGAGGAGGACTTCGGCAATCCGTCCTCGCCCCACGCGTACGGCGCCCGGGCGGAGCGCCTTCTGCGGGCCGCGCGGGAAGAGGTGGCCGCCGCCCTGGGGGTGAGTCCGGGCGAGGTGGTCTTCACCTCCGGGGGTACCGAGGCCAACAACCTGGCCATCGCCGGCACCGCCCGCCGCCTGCGGGGGCGGGGCGACCACGTGATCACCACGGCGGTGGAGCACCCCTCCGTGCTGGAAGCCTGCCGCGCCCTGGAGGAGGAGGGCTTCCGGGTCACGGTGCTCCCCTGCGACGAACTCGGGCTCGTGGCGCCCGCCTCCCTGGAGGAAGCCCTGGAGCCGGGCACGGTGCTGGTGAGCACCATGCATGTCAACAACGAGGTGGGCGCCGCCCAGCCCCTGGCGGCTTACGCCGAGGTGCTGGCCCGCCACCGGCGGGGGGCGGGGCGCCGCTCCGGGGCGGGCGGCCCTGATCTGCCCCTCTGGCATGTGGACGCGGTCCAGTCCTTCCTCCATCTGCCCTTTGAGCCGCGCGCCCTGGGGGTTGACCTCCTCTCGGTGAGTGCCCACAAGGTGCACGGTCCCAAGGGCGTAGGCGCGCTCTGGGTCCGGGCGGGCGTGGAGCTGCGACCCCTCCTCCGCGGCGGCGGCCAGGAGGAGGGCCGCCGCGGCGGCACCGAGAATGTGCCGGGCGTAGCCGGTTTCGCCGCCGCCGTGGCCGCGCTGCGACGGCTGGCAGACGAGCGGGGCGGGGTGGCCGGCCTGGCGGCGGGGCTGGCCGGCCTGCGGGGTGCCCTGGCCGGCCGCATACTGGAGCTCGTGCCGGAGGCGGTGGTCAACGGTCCGGCAAAAAGCCGCCCGGCCGACGCGGCTCCCCACATTCTGAGCGTGGCCTTCCCCGGCCTGGGGGGCGAGGTGCTGGTGCGGGCGCTGGAGGAGGAGGGGGTTGTGGCGGGCACCGGCGCGGCGTGTTCCTCCCGGCGGCGCAGGGAGAGCCACGTGCTGGCCGCCATGGGGCTCCCGGCCGAGGTGCGGGCGGGCACGCTGCGGTTCAGCCTGGCCGTCACCGCCACGGCCGCCGAGGTGGAGGAGGCCGCGGCGGCGACGGGCCGCGCCGTGGCCCGCCTGCGCCCTTTCGTGCGCCGTTGAAAAGAGCCGAAGGAGACAGGAGCACGGCCCAGGCTGTGGTGATACACTCGTTTCGCGTCATTACAGCACGTCTGCTGTATATGGCAGTGCTGTAGGAAGTGCTGCCTATGCCGATGCAGCAGGAAATGCTGTATACCAATTCCCGGCCGCCCCTGCCTGCACGCTCCCGGGGTTTACGAGGCAGGTCCAAAAATTTTACAGTCTGTTCACGATTCCACCGTGGCCACGGCTTCAGAATGGTATGGGACGGTGAGGCAGCTTGGTGAGAGGCAGGGGCCTTTGGCTTGGTGGGCTTGCGGTGGCGGGTGTCCTTGTGGTGTTGGCGGTCCTCCCGCTGCGGGGGCGCCCGGCGGGACCGGGTTCGGCGCGGTACGTGACGGGCACGGTGGAGACGGGCAGGATCGAGGTCTTCGCCAGCGGCAGCGGCAGTGTGACGTGGGCCGAGAGGCGGTCCCTGGGTCCCGAGACCGACGGCGTCATAGCTCGGGTTGCCGTGCGCTTGGGCCAGGAGGTCAAAAAGGGTGACGTATTGCTGGAGCTGAGCAACGACGATCTGCAGGCGGCCGTCGAGCAGGCGCGGATCCAGTGGGAGCAGGCAAGGCAGAAGCTGGCGGCTGCCCGGGGTGCGGCGGGCCTTTCGGCCACGGGCGAGGCGGAGGTGCGGGCGCCCGTGAGCGGGATCGTCACCGAGCTGCGGGTGAAGGAGGGGGAGCAGGTGCAACAGGGGGCGGTGCTGGCGGCCGTGGCCGACGGCCGCTCCCTGGAGTTCGTGGTACGGGTCCTGGAGGGGGAGAGAGCCCGGATCAAAGTGGGGGACGAGGCTGTGGTACGCCTGAGCGATTTCGAGGGCGAGCTGGCCGGACGGGTGGCCGCGGTGGGCGACGCCCCCATCTCCGAAAAGACGGGTCTCTTCTACGAGGTGCGCATCGCCTTGAACAACCCGGGGCTCCTGCAGGCGGGCATGGCAGGGGAGGCCGGTATCCGGACCGCCGCGGGCGAGGTGGTGCGCAACGGGACGGTGAACTGGGCCGGCAAGCGTTACGTGACGGCTCCGCTGGCGGGCCGGGTGGACAGGCTGGCGGTGAGCCAGGGAGAGGAGGTCCGGGTCGGGACCCTCGTGGCGCGTCTCGTCAACGAGACGGCGCCGGCCGAACTGTCCCAGCTCTCCCTGGCCGTCCGGCAGGCGGAGGTGGCTCTGCGAGCCAAAGAAGCCCAACGACAAAAGCTCATCCTGCGCTCGCCTCTGGATGGCACGGTGGTGGCCCTGAACGCCCGCGTGGGCGATCGCGTCGGTGCCGGCTCCTCCGCCGGCGGGCAGAGCGGCGGCGAGCTTGTGGCCGTGGCCGACGCCACCAAGGCCTTGGTCACGGTCGCCGTGGACGAGATGGAGGTGGCCGGGGTGCAGGTGGGCCAGGAGGCGGAGGTGACGGTCCCGGCCTTGGGGGGCGCCAGGTTCAAGGGGCGGGTGACGCAGGTGGCGGCGGAGGGGGTCTCCCAGAGTGGCGTCACGACCTACCCCGTGGAGGTCACGGTGGAGGGGGCCAAAGGCCTCAAGCCCGGCATGACGGCCAGCGTCTCCATCCGGACGGCCGCCAAAGACGGGGTCCTCCTGGTGCCGGTGGAGGCGGTGCAGGAGGGGAGCCAGGGGTCCTACGTGCGGGTCCTGACGGGCGGGAGGCCGCGGCAGGTGCCCGTCCGCATCGGGTTGCGCAACGACCGGGTGGCCGAGGTGCTGGAGGGTTTGAGCCGCGGCGACCGGGTGGTGCTGGCCGAATACGATCCGACGGCGGCGGCGGTGCCGGGTCCGGGAGGACAGCGCGGTGGCTTCGGGCCAGGCGGCTTCCCGCCCGGCGCCCTCATGGGACGGCCGGGCGGTTTCGGCGGCCCCGGCGGCTTCCGCAGCGGGGCTGGCGGCGCCGGCGGCGGGGGCGGCGGGCGATGATCGAGCTGGACGGCGTGACCAAGATCTACCGGACCGGGACCCATGAGGTGCGGGCCTTGGACGGTGTAACCCTGTGCATCGCCCGGGGGGAGTGCGTGGCCGTCATGGGGCCGTCCGGATCGGGCAAGACGACCCTCATGAACATCATCGCTTGCCTCGACCGTCCCACCGGCGGCCGCTACGTCCTGGCGGGGAGGGACGTTTCCCGGCTCGACAGGGACGAGCTGGCCCGGGTGCGCAACCGGACGGTGGGGCTCGTGTTCCAGAGCTACAATCTCCTACCGCGGCTTACCGCCCTGCAGAACGTGGAACTCCCGCTTCTCTACCGGGGGGTGGCTCCGGCCGTCAGAAGGGCGGCGGCGGCCGAGGCTCTGGAGCGGGTGGGCCTGCCGCCTCTCCTTCACCGGCACCGGCCGTCGGAGATGTCGGGCGGGCAGCAACAGCGAGTGGCCATCGCCCGGGCCATCGTGGGGCGGCCCGAGGTGATCCTGGCCGACGAGCCCACCGGCGCCCTGGATACCAAGACGGGACAGGAGGTGCTGGACCTCCTGACAGCCCTCAACGAGACGGGCATCACCCTCGTGGTCGTCACCCACGAGCCCGAGGTGGCCCGACGCTGTGCGCGGCTGGTGCGAATGAGGGACGGGCGGGTGGAGGCGGCATGAGGCTCCTGGAGCACTTCGCGGTGGCCCTGAGCGAGATAGCCCGCAACCGGCTGCGGACCTTCCTAACCACCCTGGGCGTGATGATCGGCGTGGGGTCGGTGATAGCCCTCGTCTCCCTGGGCAAGGGAGCCAACGTGCGCATAACGTCCCAGGTGAGCGGTCTCGGGGCCAATCTCATTACGGTGCTCCCGCTGCCGGGGACCTCCCTCGCCGTGGAGGACGCCGCCGCCCTGCGCTCCCGTGCCGCCGCCGTGGCCCGCGTAGTGCCGGCCATCAGCCTCTCCTCCACCGTCAAGCTGGGGGCGCGGACCTATGACACCACGGTGGAGGGTGTCACCGAGGAACTGCCGGCCGTGCGGGGCTACCGGCTGGCGGTCGGCCGCTTCCTCGCGGCAGGCGACGTGGAGGCCAGGCGCCGCGTGGCCGTGGTGGGCCAGGAGGTGGTCCGGCAATTGGGAGGGGTGGCGGTGGGCGACACCCTGGTCATCGCCGGACAGCCTTTCGCCGTGGTGGGAATCCTGGCACCCAAGGGGGCCACCTTCGGGCGCAACCAGGACGACACCGTGTTCGTGCCCGTCACCACGGCTTCCCGCCTGGCGGGCAGCGTCAATCTCTCGGCCATCTACCTGAGCGCCGCCTCCGGCGAGGAGGCCGGCCTGGCCTCGGCCCACGTGGCCGCCATCCTGCGGTCGCGGCATCCCCGCGCGGACGGCTCGGACCCCGTGCGCGTGCTCAGCCAGGACCAGCTCCTTTCGGCGGTGAGCGAGGTGTCGCGGACGATGACCCTGTTCCTCGGGGCCGTGGCCGGCATCTCCCTGGTGGTGGGGGGCATCGGCATCATGAACATCATGCTGGTCTCGGTGGCGGAGCGGACCCGCGAGATCGGGATCCGCATGGCGGTGGGGGCCCGCACCGGCGACGTGCTGGTGCAGTTCCTGGTGGAGTCGGTGCTTCTGAGCCTCCTGGGCGGTCTGGCGGGCGTGGCCCTCGGTATCCTGTCGGCCGGCTGGCTCGCCCGGCTCTTGGAGGGCCAGGCCGTCTCCTCGCCCGAGGCCGTCTTGGCCGCCCTCGGCTTCGCCGTGGCGGTGGGCCTCTTCTTTGGCGCCTATCCTGCCTGGAGGGCCTCGCGGCTCGATCCGGTCCTGGCCCTGCGCCACGAGTAGGTTGGGGGAGGCGGCGCAGGCGCCTGAGACGCAGCCCCTTGCGGTCAGAACCGGGACGTAGTCCCACGCCTGCGCCCGCTCATGGGCGCAGGTCCTCCCGCAGTTCCTTGCCGTCCGGCGTGAAGGGCGACTCCCTGGGAACGCCTCTCTCGTTGACCTCGAGGGGCTTGCCCAGCACGATGAACTTACCCTCGGCGTTGATGTCGTGGCAGTTGAAGCAGCTCCCGCGGTACGACTCACGGAAGATGGCGCTGTTGAAGTGGATAGGATGCACGATGGTGCGGAGCATGAGCCGCGCCTTGCCGCCGGGTTGGTGGCACTCCTTGCAGGCCGTGTACAGGGCGTTGCCGTCCACCAAGGGGTGCCCTTCCATGCGGCTCACCAGCGTGCCAAGCCGTAGGTCGAGCTGCTGCGGCCCCATCTGCCGCACGTTGTGACAAGCCGGGCAGCCCCGGTTGATGTGATCCAGGGTGTTGTCCCGGGACTGGCGCCATTGGTGATACTTGTAGAGCATCTGCGCCACCTCGGCCCGTGTCACCCGGTCGCCGGGACCGAAGGTGCCGTCGGGCCTGCCGCTCACGATCTTGCGGTCCTGGAGGAACTTGATGGCCGGATAGGCCCAGTGTTTCTCGGACACGTCGCCAAACCCCTGCACCTGGGCCAGGGCCGCTCCCGCCAGCCCCAGGGCCAGGAGCGCCGCCCCGGCCACGAACCATCTCTTCTTTTTGCGCACCGGCATCCCTCCTTGCGGATGTCGAAAGACGGCCTGTCCGCCTCCCCTCTTTAATCAGTTGGCAGGCATGGGGTGTGATCCCTGCCCGCAGCCCCGGCTGGCGGGGGGGGAAAGGGGTCTATTTTTACAGAAAATTTACGATTGGCCGCCCGCGAGGAGGGGTAGAGTGATGGTGAAGACGCTGCCCCGGCCGGGCGCACCGGCGGCGGTCACGGTGCCGCCCATGGCCAGAACGAGTTGGCGGACGATGGGCAGGCCCAGGCCGGTGCCGCCCGTCCCCCTGGTGCGCGCCTTGTCGCCCTTGTAAAACCTCTCCCACACCTGCTCCAGCTCCTCGGGCGTGAGGCCGGGGCCCGTGTCGGCCACGGCCAGGGCGACGCCGTCTGGCGCGGTGCGGACCGTGACCGTCACGGAGCCGCCGGCCGGCGTGAAGCGGATGGCGTTATCCAGGAGGTTTATGAGGGCTTGTTCCAGGCGGTCCGGGTCGGCGCGCACCGCCGGCAGCCCCTCGGCCGTCTCCACCGCCAGGTGGACCCCCTTGGCCGCCGCCTGGGGTTCCATCTTGGCGGCCGCCCGCCGGGCCGCCTCGGCCGGGTCCACGCCCACCAGCTCCAGTTGCATCTCCCCCGCCTCCAGGGCCGCCAGGTCCAGGAGGTCGTTGACCAGGCGCGAGAGCCGCAACGTTTCATCGAAGGCCAGTTCCAGATAGCGCCGGCGGTCCGCGGCGGGCACCGTGCCGTCCAGGATTCCCTGGAGGAAGCCGCGCATGGAGGTGAGGGGGGAGCGAAGCTCGTGGGAGACGTTGGCGATGAACTCGCGGCGCAGACGCTCCAGGTCGCCGAGCTGGGCCGCCATGCGGTTGAAAGAGCGGGCGAGGCGCGCCACCTCGTCGTCCGAGGCGGGCACCCTGACACGGTGAGAGAAATTGCCCCTGGCCAGCTCGTCGGCGGCGCGGCTCATCTCGAGGAGAGGATCCGCCAGACGGCGCGAGAGCCAGAGACCCAGGCCCAGGGCCACGGCGGCCGCCAGCAGGGCCGCCGCCCCGAAGAGGCGGAAGACGCTCCCGACGAGGCTCCGGACGCCGAGCACGGGGGCGTGGAGGTATACGGCGCCGGCGGGGCCGGCCGGACCGGGGAGAGCCCGCCCCACGGAGATGACGGGAACCCGAAAATGGCCGCGGAAGAAGCCCCGGCGGACGGCGATGGCGCCGCCCATGACCTGTTCCATCTCCTCGGTCTCCACCCGGATGGCGATGGGCGGCCGGCCCGGGAGCGAATCGGCCACCACGCGGCCGTCGGGAGCCACGACCCAGATGCGGGCGCCCACCAGCCGGCCCAGGACGGCCAGCCGCATCCTGTCCGCGCGGGTGATCTCAGCCGGGGGAGCCTGGACGAGTTCGGCCACCTCGTGGCTGTAGCGGATGAGCTCCTGCTCTTTTTGACGGAAGAAGAAGGAAGGGAGGAGCCCTCCCAGCAGCAGGGCCAGGGCGGCCAGGGTGGCCAGAGCCACCGCCAGGTGGGTGGCGGCCAGCCGCCGGAAAAGGCTGTGTCCCCCCTCAGGCCTGTCCTGCATCGGGGTCCGCCTCGAACTTATACCCCACGCCCCACACGGTGGCGATGCGCCAGGGCCGGCCCTCGCCCTCGATCTTCCTGCGGAGCCGCTTCACGTGCACGTCCACCGTCCGCGAGTCCCCCAGGAAGTCGTAGCCCCAAACCTCGTTCAGGATCTGCTCGCGGGTGAAGACGCGGCCGGCATGGCGACCGAGGAAAAGCAGCAGATCGAACTCCTTGGGCGTCATGGGCACCTCCTCACCCTCCACCTCCACCAGCCGGCGAGCCGGGTCAACGAGGAGGCCGGGCAGGCTCAGGGGGCTGTCGCCGACGTTCCTGCGGCTCCGCCGGAGGACGGCCTTGACCCTGGCCACCAGCTCGGCCGGATCGAAGGGTTTCACCACATAGTCGTCGGCCCCCAGCTCCAGCCCCAGCACTTTTTCGGCGCCCGTTCCCCTGGCCGTGAGCATGATGATGGGGGTGTCCGCCTCCTGGCGGAGGTTGCGGCAGACCTCCCAGCCATCCAGGCCGGGCAGCATCACGTCCAGGATCACGAGATCGGGCCGAGCCTGGCGGAATGCCTGCAGGGCGGCGCGCCCGTCGCCCACCGTGGTGACGCGGAGTTCCGCCTTGTCCAGATAGAGGCGAACCACCTCCGCCACGCGGGCGTCGTCCTCCACCAGCAGGACCGTCCCGTTGCCGTTACCCATGAGCATCCTCCTCCTTCGGCCTGCCGTCGTGCCGCCGCTGTCTCCGCAGCCTGTCCCCGCCCCGCGGGTTTGCCCGGAAGGGCGGGGCGCGGTCGGCGCTGCCCCCGCGGGGCGTAAAGCTGAAGGCCTATGGCCCTGGTTTGTCCGTTTTCAGTTTATCAGGAGGTGCTCTATAAACGGATGGGTCCCAGCCTCGTCGGGAGGCGTTAACAAAAAGTTTACAAAGTCATCCCCATTTTTTCATGCTCTCCAGGCACAATGGAGGCGATCAAAGAATGCCGAGGAGGGATGTCCGTGCCGCACGGTTTCCTCGTCCACTTTCCTGTGGCCCTGCTGATGGTGAGCTTTGTCTTCGACCTGCTGGCCAAGGTGACCGGCCGGGAGGGTCTGCGCCACGCCGGTTTCTATGCCTTGGCGGGTGGGGTGGTGGGGGCCGCGGGGGCGGTTGCCACCGGTTTCCTGGCCGCCGACGCTCTGGTTACGCGCGTCATGGATCGCATGGGTCCGGAGGGAGCCGGGCCGGTGCTGGCGGTCGTGGCCACCCACCGGGCCCTGGCCCTCGGCACCCTGGCCGTCTCCCTGCTCCTCCTCGTCTGGCGGATCAATGTCCGCAACGAGCTGGCGGGGAGCCGGTACAGCGCCTACCTGGCGGCCGCTCTGGTGGTGGCGCTGCTGGTAGGCGGCACCGGTTATGTGGGCGGCGAGCAGATCAGGCGGTCCATGTTCCGGGCTGCCGGCGGGCCGGGCGGCTTCGGCGGTCCCGGCGATTCGGGCGGGCCGGGCGGCTTCGGCGGTATGGGCGGCCCGGTCCGGCAAGACGGTTTCGCGCCCGGCGGACCCGGTGGCGCCGGCTTCCGGAACGGTGGCACCGCAGGAACCGCCGGCGGGTCCTTCGGCGACGAAAGGAGGTGACGCGGGTGGCTGGCAGAGGCAGGTTCTTGATGGCTCTGATCCTGGGCACCGTCCTGGCCGTGGGGGCCTTCGGGGTGGCCGTGGCCCAGACGGGGAGCGGGGGGACGGGCCAGGCGGTCCAGGACTACGGTCAGGCTTTCCTGGACAAGCTGGCCCAGATCCTGGGCATCGAGCGCTCACGGCTGGACAGCGCCATGCGGCAGGCCAACCTGCAGGTCATCGACCAGGCCGAGCAAAACGGCGACCTGAGCCGCAACCAGGCCGACGCCCTGCGGGAGAGAGCCGCGCTGGGGCCGGCCCCGGGTTGGTTCGGCATGGGGCCGTGGCACGGAGGCTGGGGGCATCGCGGCTGGGGGCGCGGTTACTGGGGCGGCAAGGTGCTCTGGAACAACCAGATCCTGGACGCGGCCGCTTCCGCTCTGGGTATGACCAGGGATGATCTGTTGACCGAGCTGCGGAACGGCAAGACCCTCGGCGAGGTGGCCGATGCGCGCAACGTGGACCGCCAGCGGGTGCGCGACGCGGTGACGGCTGCGTACAAGGCGAGGCTGGATGCGGCCGTGCAGGAGGGCGGCCTCACCCAGGCCCAAGCCGACAGGCTGCTCCAGCGGTTCCAGGATGCCGACGTGCTGAACGCCGGTCTCGGAGGCTGCCGCGGTTGGTGGAAGGGCGGTACGGGCGGCGGCTCCTCCGGCGGCACGGGCGACTCGGGCACCACGGGCACCGCCAACTCTCTCTGACCAAGACGCGCCCGCCGTGAGCCTCCGTCTCCGGAACGAAGGGGGACGGGAGCCGGGCGCCAGGAACGGAGCCAGGGATCGACCCTCGCAAAAGGGACTGATCCCTGGCTCTTAGTGCATAAGATTCATTTTGGTATCAGAAATGCACGGCTCTGGCATCTGTCAGCCGCGGCGGTCCGGCTTTTTCTCTCGCCCGGCCGTCCTAGGGTTCGGCGTCGTCGGGTTGGTCGTCCTTGTCGCCGTCGCCGGGCGGTGGCTGGGAAAGGGAGCCGCGCGGCCGGCCGACCGGACCGAGGCGGCCTTGCCGACGGGCGGGGCGGGTGCGGGCGGATGCGGGCCGGCGCTTGGGGCCGCTTCACCGGCCGGGGGACGGGAAGCGGCGCCCAACCCTTGGTCCATCGAGGTGGACGTGCGGCGGAGGCTCCTCGTTCTCTACCGGGACGGCCGGCCCGCGCGGACCTATCCCGTGGCGGTGGGCAAAGAGGGCTGGCCGAGCCCCGTGGGTGAGTGGCGGATCACCCGCAAGGCCAGGGACTGGGGAGGCGGTTTCGGCACGCGCTGGCTGGGCCTCGACGTGCCGTGGGGCATTTACGGTATCCACGGCACCAACAAGGATTGGTCCATCGGCCGGGCCGAGAGCCACGGCTGTCTTCGCATGTTCAACCGCGACGTGGAGGAACTGTGGGACCTGGTGCCCGAGGGCACGCCCGTCGTGATCTGCGGCCCGTGGGAGTTGCCTTTCTGGCAGGTGCGGGCCGGGCCGCCCTTCGCGCCGGGGCGGGAGGGGCAGGCGGTCGTTTTCCTGCAGCTTTCCCTCCGGCGCGCCGGTTTCGACGCCGGCCGGGCCCACGGCCGCTACGGCGCTGCCACCGAGGCCGCCGTCCGCGGGGTCCAGCGCTTCTACGGTCTGCCCGAGGACGGCGTGACGGACCGCTGGCTCCTTTGGCTCTTGACGGGGGGGGAATCCTTTTGAGGTCACCCTCCCTCCGCCGCCGGGCCGGCCTTGCGGCCGGGCTCCTCTCCACCCTCCTCGTTCTGGGTCAGGTGGTGCTGCGGCCCGCCGCGCCGCCGGCGGGCCTGGCGGGCGAGGTGCGCCGGTACGTGGAGGAGGTGGAGGGATCCGGGGAGGGCTTGACCGTCCACCTTTACTTCGAGGACCTGAGCAGCGGGGCGTTCTTTGGGATCCGCGCCACGCGACCCGTGCTGGCGGGCAGCACCGTGAAGGTGCCCCTGGTCCTCTTCCTCTACCGCCTGGCGGCGGCGGGGCTCCTGGATCTCGGGGAGAGGATGAGCCTCACGGAGGAGGACTTCGCCGGCACCGGCGAGGAGCCGGTGGAGGCGGGCGTCTTCACCCTCCGGGACCTGGCCGTCTCCTCCCTGCAGGTGAGCGAGAACGTGGCCGCCAACGCCCTCTTCCGGAGGCTCGGGCGCGCCAACGTGTACGCCTTCATGCGGGACCTGGGTGCCAAGGTCATTCCGCGCGGGCCGGGGATGGGCAACGTGACCTCGGCGCGCGACGCCGCCCTGTACCTGAAAGCCCTGCTCCGCTTTCAGTTCGAGCATCCGCGCTTCGGCCAGGAACCCCTGGCCTTCCTTTACGATACGCCCTTCCGCGAGCGATTGGTGGCGTACCTGCCTCCCGAGCTGCGCGTGGCCCACAAGGTGGGCACCTACCGGGACGTGGTGGCCGACGCGGGCATCTTCTTCCTGGCGGGCAGGCCCTACGTGCTGAGCGTCTTCGTCCGTCACCCGTGGCGGTCCGCGGAGGACGAGGCCAGGGCGGAACGGGTGGTGGCGGAGCTCTCCCACCTCGTCTACCGGCACATGAGCGCACCGGCGCCGAGGGGGGCAGCCCCGACGGTGGACATGGCCGCGCCTGCGCCGCCCGGGGCCGCCCCGGCCTCCGCCGATCCAGTGCTCGCGCTCAACACTCGTCCCTCCGGTTCACTTGCTGGGAGCGACCTGCACGGTGGCCAGGAGGGCGGCCAGCGCCAGGGCGGCGGCCACCACCGGCAGCAGAAGGATGGCCGGGAAGATCATCACCCTCACCTCCCTCGGGGCGCCTGGTCCCGCGGCTGCTGCGGCTCTTTTGGGGACCTTTTTCCGGCGCTTCCTGCCCCCATTCTCGCCCTGGCACCTTAAGGGCGCGTTTAAGAAGGCTTAGGATTGGATTAAAGTTGGCCCGGGGAGCGGTTGCGGCGGCGTGCGGCGCGGGACGGGGCCCTTGCGCGGAGGGGAGGCGGTCGGTTGGAGGCGGCGCGCAGGGTGGTGCTGGTGAGGTACGGCGAGGTGGGGCTCAAGGGCCTCAACCGGCCAGCTTTCGAGCGGGCTCTGGGGCGGCGGCTGCAGGGAAGCCTGGCCGGCCTGCCGGGGACGACCGTCCGGCGCCGGTGGGGAAGGATGGTGGTGGACGCTCCGCCCGAAGGGCTCCGGCCGGCGCTGGCCAGGGTCACACGGGTCTTCGGCGTGGCCTCGGCGAGCCCCGCCCTGGAGGTGCCGCCCCGCTGGGAGGCCATCGAGGAGGGCGCTCTGCTGGTGGCGCGCGAGACCCTGGAGCGGCGCGGCGCGGAAAAGGCCACCTTCAAGGTGGACGCCAACCGCGCCGACAAGGGATTCCCCCTCACCTCACCCGAGATCAACCGTCGCCTGGGCGCTTTCCTCCTCGAGCGATTGCCGGGCCTGCGGGTATCCCTGGAGGAGCCGGACGTGACGGTGGCCGTGGACGTGCGGGAGGAGGCCGTCTACCTGCACGCCGAGACGGTGCCGGGGCCGGGCGGCCTGCCGGTGGGGGTGAGCGGGCGGGGGATGCTGCTTCTCTCCGGGGGCATAGACAGCCCGGTGGCCGGCTGGCGCATGATGAAACGGGGGTTGGAGGTGGAGGCGGTCCACTTTCACAGCCCGCCCTTCACGGGAGAGCAGGCCCGCGACAAGGTGGTTGATCTGTGCCGGGTCCTGGCGGGGTGGGGCGGGGTGGGCGGTCTGACCCTGCACCTGGTCCGGTTCACCGAGGTCCAGACGACCGTCTACGAACGCTGCCCGGCCCGGCTGGGCGTCCTTGTCCTGCGGCGGTTCATGGTGCGGGTGGCCGAGGCGCTGGCGCGGCGCCGCGGCGCCCTGGCCCTGGTAACGGGTGAGAGCCTGGGGCAGGTGGCGAGTCAGACCCTGGAGAGCCTGGCCGTCATCGGGGCGGCGGCGGGCCTGCCCATCCTGCGCCCCCTGGTGGGGGCCGACAAGGAGGAGACGGTGGCCCTGGCGAGGGCCATCGGGACGTACCCCGTCTCCATCAGGCCTTACGAGGATTGCTGCACCGTCTTTGTGGCTCGGCATCCTGTCACCCGCCCGCGCCTGGCCGACGTGGAGGAAGCCGAGGCCGCGCTGCCCGTGGACGAGCTGGTGGCCGCCGCCCTGGCCGCTGCGGAAGTTTTGGAAGTGGCAGCAAGCCGGGCAACCCAGGTGTTATGATCAGGCTTGAGGTGATGGCCGATGCTGGGTGGGCGGATCGGTCCGACCGAGCTGATCATCATTCTGGCCATTCTCCTCCTCGTCATGGGGCCGCGCAAGCTACCCGAGCTGGCGCGCTCCATAGGCCGCGGCATCAAGGAGTTTCGGGGCGGATTGCGTGAGGCGGCGGCCGAGGCCGGGGAGGAGAAAGAGGCGGCCTCTTCCCAGGGGTCCGGCAAGGCGGACGCCTGAGGGGGTCGGCGTAGGCGCGCTTCCCGCCGCGGCGGCGTGAGCAGGCCGCGGGGGACGCGAAGAGATGGGTGCAAAACCGAAAAAGCCTGGTGTTCTCCGAGCCGGGCGGCCTAAAGGCGGTGCTCTCTCCGCGACCGGTTCCCCCGGGAGCCGGCGGAGGGAGCCCGGCCCAGGGGCGTCCGGCCGATAGGGTGAAGCCGGAAACGGCTTCGCCTCCCGCTCCGGAAAGGAGAGCCGCGGGCCGTTCGCCGTGCCTGCGCTCCCTTGCGGAGCGGGGTGCGGCGAACGGCCCTTTCCTGTTGGGGGTGGTGGGCGATGTCGGCGGGGAGCCGTGAAACCATCGGCGCATCCTGGGGGCGCACCATCGCCTATCTGCGGGTTTCCCTGACGGACCGCTGCGACCTGCGCTGCGTCTACTGCATGCCGGCGGGGCGGGGGCGGTGGGTGCCGCGGCGCGACCTCCTCACGGCGGCCGAGATCGAGCGGGTGGCGCGGGTGGCGGCCGCCGCCGGCGTGGTCAAGGTGCGGCTGACAGGCGGCGAACCCCTCCTCCGCCCGGATGCGGCGGAGGTGGTGGCTCGCCTGCGGTCGGTCCCCGGCCTGAGGGAGATCGCGCTGACGACGAACGGCACACGGCTGGCGGCCCTGGCCGGCGAGTTGCGCCGGGCGGGACTGGACCGGATCAACGTGAGCCTGGACTCCTTACGCCCCGACCGCTTCTCCGCCGTCACGCGCGGCGGTCGTCTCGCGGACGTGCTGGCGGGGCTCGCGGCGGCCGTTGCGGCCGGCTTCCCCGTCAAGCTGAACACCGTGGTCATGCGGGGCGTGAACGAGGACGAGGTGGCGGACCTGGCGCGCTTCGGCCTGGCGCGGGGCCTGGAGGTGCGCTTCATCGAGTACATGCCCATAGGGTGCGGGGCCGCCGAATGGCGGGCCCGCTTCGTGCCGGCGGCCGAGGTGCTGGCGCGTCTGGAGGCCGCCTTCGGTCCCCTGGCGCCCTGGGAGGGGTGCCGCGCCGCGGGAGCCGGCGCCACCGGGCGCCGCCCGGAGGCCCTGGGTGAGGGAGGGGCCGAGGACCCGCCCCGGCGTGGCCCCGAGCCGGCGCGGCGGCTGCGGGTGCCGGGCTTTGCGGCGGCGGTGGGGATCATCGCCTCCATGAGCGAGCCTTTTTGCTCCGGTTGCGACCGCCTGCGCCTCACGGCCGACGGGCGGGTGCGGAGCTGCCTCCTGCGCCCGGGAGAGGTCAACCTGCGGCCCCTCCTGCGGGGGGGTGCGCCCGACGAGGCCATTCTGGCGGCGCTGGCGCGGGCGGCGGAGCTCAAGCCGCCCTGGCACGGCTACGATGCGGCGACGACCCGCGCGGGGGCGGAAGGGGGGGACGTACCCTGGCGACGGACACCCCAGGCGGCCATGGCGGAGATCGGGGGATGAAGGCGGCCACGCCCGGGCCGGGAGAAGAGGTGCGGACGGCGGGAAGGGGAGCCACCTCCGTGCGGGTGGTCTTCTACGCCGGGGCGGCCTCCCTGGCCGGCTGCCGCGAGGTCTTCCTGGCGTGGGACTGGTTGACGGCGGAGGAGACCGGCGGGGGTCCGGCCGGCCGGCCGGACCGGACGGCGGGGGTGCCGGCGGACCGGCTGCGGCGCCGTCTGCGCCGGCGGTTTCCCCGTCTGGGGCGACTGCTGGACGCCTGCCAGTTGGCCGTCAACGGATGCCTTGTGCGGGAGGAGGAGATCCGCCTCCGGCCGGGGGACGAGGTGGCGGTGCTGCCTCCCGCCAGCGGCGGAAGCGGGGAGGAAGCCGACCCGGCGGAGGCCGGGGCCGAGGCGACGCGGCCGGCCGGGATCACGGGAGCGGCCGCGGGGCGGGTGCGGGTCACGGAGGAGCCGCTGTCGGTGGACGAGGCCCTGAGGCTCGTGGCCGACCGGGACGCGGGGGCCGTGGTCCTCTTCCTGGGGACGGTCCGGGGCCGCACAGGCCCCCGGATCACCGAGAGCCTCTTTTACGAGGCTCATGGCCCCCTGGCGCTGGCAGGTCTCGAGGCCATCGTGGCCGAGGCCGAGACGCGCTGGCCCGGCACCCGGCTGGCGGTGGCGCACCGGCTCGGCCTGCTCCGCCCCGGGGAGGTCGGCGTGGTGGTGGCGGCGGCGGCGCCGCACCGGGACGAGGCCTTTGCCGCCTGCCGCTACGCCATCGAGGAGCTCAAGGGACGGGTGCCCATCTGGAAGGAGGAGCGGGGGCCCGGGGGATCCTTCTGGGTGCACGGGGACGACCCCGGCGGCGGGGGGGAGGCCGGGAGCCTTGCTCACGCCGGCTGAGGCGGCGCGGTTGGTGGAGGAAGCCTTGCCGCCGCCCCGCCAGGAGGAGGTCCCGCTGGCCGAGGCGGTGGGGCGCGTACTGGCCGTGGACGTGGTGGCGGAGGAGGACGTGCCGGCCTTTGACCGGGCCGCCATGGACGGTTACGCCCTGCGGACAGGCGACCTGGCCGGGGGGCGGGGACCGGCCACGGCAGCGGGGGGCGGCGCGGTGACGTTGCTCGTGGTGGGTGCCGCCCGGGCGGGCCATCCCTTCGCCGGCACGGTGGAACCCGGCACGGCCGTGGCCATCGCCACGGGGGCGCCCCTGCCGGCGGGGAGCGACGCCGTGGTGCGGTGGGAGGACACGCGGCCCGCGGACGGGGGCACCGGCTTCGTCTCCCCGGGCGGCCGGGTGGAGATACGGGTGCCGCCGCGGCCCGGGCAGAACGTGAGCCCGCGAGGGGAGGACGTGCGGACGGGCGCCGTGGTGCTGCGGGCGGGCACCCGGCTAGGCCCGGCGGCGGTGGGGGTGCTGGCGGCCCTGGGCCGGGCGCGGGTTCGGGTCCTGGCCAGGCCCGGGGTGGCGGTCCTGCCCACGGGGGACGAGGTGGTGGCCGTGGAGCGGCGGCCCGGCCCGGGGCAGGTGCGCAACAGCACGGGCTGGGCCCTGGCGGCGGCCGCCGCCGAGGCGGGCGCCGCCCCGGTGGTCCTGGAGCCGGTGCCCGACGAAAGGGAGGCGCTGACGGCGGCCCTGGAGCGTTGCGGGGAGAGGGAGCTGGTTTTCACCACGGGCGGGGTGTCGGTGGGACAGCATGACCTCCTCGGCGCCGCCGCCCGCCGGGCGGGGTACCGGGTCCTCTTCCGGCGCCTTGCCATGCGGCCGGGCAAGAACATCCTCCTGGCCGAGCGGGACGGGCGGTTGTTGGTGGGCCTGTCCGGCAATCCGGCGGCCTGTCTCCTCTCCTTCGATGTGGTGGTCCGGCCCGCCCTGGTCCGCCTGGCCGGGGACCCGGGGCTGGCGCCGGTGCCGGTGCGGGCCGTTCTGGCCCGGCCGGCGCGCCGCCTGCCGGGCTTCAGTCACTGTCTGCGCGTCCGGTACCTTCCCCCCGCGGCGCCCGGCGGCGCACCGCTGGCCGAGCCCGTGGGGAGCCAGTTGGGCACCGTGCTGAGCTCCCTCGTCGCGGCGGACGGTTACGCCCTCCTGCCGCCGGGGGAGGGGGAGGCGCCGGCGGGGATGGAGGTGGCCGGCCACCTGCTGCCCGCCCGAGCCCCGGCTCTCCTGGGCGGGTGGCTGGGGCCGTGAGGGGCGCCCGCTCGCGGGAGCGGGGGGCCGGGACCGTGACGGGCGCCCGCCGGGCGGACAGGGGGGAGAGGCCATGAGCCGGCCCGTCATCCTGCTGGCCGGCGGGCGCTCTCACCGCCTGGGCCGGGACAAGGCCCTTCTCGTCTGGGAGGGGCGGCCTCTCCTGCACGAGCTGGTGCTGCGCTTTGCCGCCGCCGGTTGGGAGGTGTTGGTGGCCGGCGGACCCGCCGGGTGGGCGGCGCGGCTGGGCGATCCGGGAGCGGCGGTGGTGCCGGACGCCGAGCGGTACGCCGGCCTGGGCCCGCTGGCGGGGCTGGAGGCAGGCCTGACGGCCCTCTCCGCCGCAACCGGGGACGACGGCGGGCGGGTCTTGCCCACGGCCCCGGGTGTGGGTCTCGTGGCCTGCGACCTGCCCCTGGCGAGCCCCGCCGCCCTGGGACGCCTCCACGCCCTCCTGGCCGTCCGCGGGGCCGCCGCCCTGGTGCCGGTGGCGGGGGGACGCCCCCAGCCCCTGCACGCCGTGTATTCCCCGGCGGTGCTGCCGGCCCTACGTCGCTACCTGGACGCCGGTCGCGCGTCCGTGCGCGGCTTCCTGGACGAGATCGGCGCGGTGTACGTGGAAGAGGAGGAGATGGCCGGCGCCGGCGATCCTCTCCTCTTCGCGCTCAACCTGAACGCCGCTCCGGAGGAGCGGCCCGCCGGCCCCCGGCCGGAGGGAGGGGCGACCGCGGGGGAAGCCGGCGGCGGGGAGCGGGAGGAGCCGGCCGTCGAGGCCGCGGGGCGGCTCACCCACCTGGACGGCGCGGGACGGGTCTCCATGGTGGACGTGGCGGGGAAGCCGCCCACGCGGCGCGTGGCGGTGGCGCGGGGCGAGGTGCTCATGCGGCGGGAGACGGCGCGGCTCCTGGCGGCGGCGGCTCTGCCCAAGGGCGACGCCCTGGCCGTGGCCCGGGTGGCCGGCATCATGGCCGCCAAGCGGACGGCGGACCTGGTGCCCCTCTGCCACCATGTTCCCCTGACCTCCGTGGCCGTGGACGTGACGCCCGACGTGGCCGGCGGACGCGTTCTCATCGAGGCTCGGGTGGAGACGGTGGGGCGGACGGGCGTGGAGATGGAGGCGCTGGCCGCCGTGACGGGGGCGGCCCTGGCCGTCTACGACATGGCCAAGGCCGTGGACCGGGAGATGGTGGTGGGCCGGGTGCGCGTGGTCGAAAAGCAGGGCGGCCGTCGCGGCCCCTACCGGCGTCCCGGCGAGATGGCCACCCCGGAGACGGACCGGCCTGGCCGGGCAGAGCGGGGGGAAGAGGCATGAGCGCGGCGCGAAGGGCCCTGGTCATCACCGTCAGCGACCGGGCTTTCCGGGGGGAGAGGAGCGATGCCAGCGGGCCGGTGGCGGCGGCCGTCCTGGCCGGGCTCGGCTTTGCCGTGGAAGGCCCCGAGGTGCTGCCCGACGAGCCGGAGGCGGTGGCGGCCGCCATCCGCCGCGCCGCCGACGAGCGCGGGTTGGACCTGGTGGTCATAACGGGCGGTACGGGCTTGGGGCCGCGGGACTGGACCCCCGAGGCGGTGCGGGCCGCCTGCCCGCGGGAGGTGCCCGGGCTGGGGGAGGCGGTGCGGGCCGCCGGGCGCGCCCGGGAGCCGCGGGCCGACCTGTCGCGGGCCGTGGCCGGCGTGCGGGGCAGAACCGTGGTCGTGGCCCTGCCCGGCAGCCCCCGCGGCGCGCGGGAGGGCCTGGAGGCCCCCCTCGGGGATCGTCTTCGCGCCCCAGGCGATCCGCCTCCCGCCTTCGAGGATGGGCCGTACGAGCGGGTGGAGCTTGAGCTCTTGGAGCAGGTCGTGGACCGAGACCGTGGCGTCCGCGTAGTCGAGCCCG
>FWPU01000502.1_pt1 | contig 124926 bp, 110 predicted proteins | sample 2228361 | NCBI WGS metagenome assembly FWPU01 (sample SAMEA103939777, study PRJEB20133) | metagenome | reverse complement strand
CCGAGCTGGGGTCCGGGCAGCACAGGAGCCTCCGCTTTGGATTCGCTGTAACAGAAGAAACTCGCGACCCGAAGTTGGAACCACGGCATGTGTTGTAGCACGATCTTATCTGTTTTGTCAAGATCGAAGACTTGGAGGCAGCCGTTTCGCAATTCTTGATGAAGCGGGGATGGCCACGCCGGTGAAAATGCGGCAGCGGCGGGGGGGTGGCAGGGGTCCGTAGCAAGTAGGACTATTTTCGCACTCGTGACAAAGTCTTGCTTTTTGTTTTTCTTGTAGTGCAATTGCCCCAAGATGATTCGTCGCCCGAAAGGCCCCCAGGCTGCCCGCTGGCGGCAACGCAAATACCAAGCCCTGGCCCGCTACCCCATCCCCGAAGACCTGCTGCCGGGTTCCTTGACCCTCAGCCTGACGCGCTGTGGCAAGCCCAACTGCCACTGCGCCAAAGGCCCGGGACATCCGGCTTGGACGCTCACCTTCATGAGCCAGGGCCGCCACCGCACCCTCCGCATCCCCAAAGCTTGGGCCGAAGAAGTTCAGCGCCGCCTCCAGGCCGGCCGCCAGTTCCAAGACGCAGTCCGTGAAGTCTTGACCGCCAACGCCGAGCTGCTGGCCCTGGCCCTGCGGCAGTCGCGCCAACGCCGGAGATGAGACGGAGCTGCGTGGCACGCTTGCGTTGCTGGGCGGTCCGACGTCTGCGCCTGCAAGCTTACTTGGAGGCCCCCGGCGATGGGCGTCGGCGGGGCAGGCTGCCGGCCGCCGTGCTCCTCTGGTCGCTGGTGCTGGTGCGACTGCTGCGCCAGGCGAGCTTTCTGGCCGCCGAACAGTTGGCCCGAAAGCCCGCAGCGCGCGCCAGCGGCCTGTCCAGGCCCTTCAGCCACGATAGCTTGCGTTACTTCACCGCCCGCCTGGATGCCGAGCGCCTCCGCCAGGCGCTGGCCGCGGTCATCCGCCGCGCCAAGCGCAACAAGGCTTTTGAGAACTCGGCCTTCATCGGCCTGGCCCTGGATGGCAGCACCGCCGGAGGCAGTCGCCAAGCGCGCTGTGCGTTGTGCCGCCCCTACTTCGATCGCGATCACCAACTGGTGGGCCACCGCCACCCCTGGGTTTTGCTCACCGTGGTGGGCACGGGCCTGTCGCTGCCCGTGGACGTGGAACCCTACGGGCCGGGCGATAGCGAGCAAGCCGCCGGCGAGCGCCTGTTGGCTCGGGCGGTGGCCAACCTGGGGCGCCGCTTTGCCGATTACGTGGTGGCTGACGGCAAGTTCGCCACCGCCCGCTTTTTGCACCTGGCCGACCGGCTGGGGCTGAAGGTGGTGGTGCGCCTGAAAGAGAATCTGCCGGAGCTGGCGGCCGCCGCTCGCCGGCGCTTCCAGGGCCAACCCCCGCGCTACCGGTTCCGGGACGGCGACGATGAGGTCGAACTCTGGGAGGCCAGCGATTTCGACCCCTGGGATGGCTTGAACTGGTTGAGTGTGCGGGTCGTCTACTACCGGCAGAAGAAGCCCAACGGAGAGGTCTACGAAGCTTACTGGCTGACCAACTTCTCGCCCTCTCGGGTTCTGGGACCCAGCCTTTACCGCATGGCCAAGAGCCGCTGGGAAGTGGAAAACCAGGGCTGGAATGTGCTGAAGAATCACTACCGCGTGGGCCATATCTGCCACCACCAAGTGAACAGCCTGCTGGTGAGCTGGCTGCTGACCCTGCTGGCCGTGGTCATCGAGAGGCTGTATCGGCTGCGCTACTTCGACCGCGGGCGACACCCTCAGCCGAGCGCCGGCAGCTTCTGCCGGCTGCTGTGGCTGAGCCTGGGCCACCCAGCGGTCTTGGACACCAGCTAAGAGTTCGCCCACCGCTCGCTGCTTGCGGGTTGAGTTCTTGGCTTCCCACTGACTGCCCACCGCGAGGGTTGGCATCCAGGTGTCTTGAGACCGCTCTTGCGTGCCTGCTCCCTCTGGTAGCGAAGCCCCGTCGAGCGTGAGCAACCGATCCAAGCGCCGACCGCATGAGGCTGGAACACCCTGCTGCCACGCACCCATACGCACTGCCGCACCAATTTGCGAAACGGCTGGTTCTCTTTAGATCTTTGTCTTAGCCTTTTCATACGGATGGCGGCTTGCTACGGCAAGTGGTATAAGATCGAACCATTCGGATGAAGTTCCGCGAATGTTTCATTCTTGTTGCGTCTGGACTACCGGGCGCATCCTGCGAGAGGCGGTCGCAGTCGGGCGAAGAAACCGCGTCGGCACGGGCGCAATTTGGCGGCCCAGAGAACGCATTTGCCCCGGTCCGGGCTATTGCGAAGCGTCCGGCACCGCGGGCCGGCGCTTGCGGAGCGGGGGAGCGAAGCTGGGCTGCCGTCCAGCGCGCCTGCCCTCCCCCAGTCATCTGTGACAGCGATGTGCAGGCCGCCTCGGAGCGAGCGTTCTACCTGGTAGAACGCTTCTGCGGCCCGCTGCCCCGCTTCTCGGGACGAGTCTTGCAGCTCCCAGTCCACGCAAGCCGGGAGCAGCTCTCCTTCAACCTGGTCAGTCGGAACTCGAGCAAGGCCGGCGCGACGCGGGAACAGCTCCGCATGGCGCGGGCGCGAACCGTAAGTGCCCAGATCTACTCCCGGCTGCGGGGTATGCCGCCAGTACTGAGCGTCCAAGCCCTGCCGCCGGCGCGGCAGGGCTTGCTGGGTCACGATCTACATGAATCGCTGACGGCGTCCGGCGCCGCCGCAGGTCAGCCTTCGGCGGCGTTCAATCGCCGCGGGGTAGGAAAGGCGGTTCCTCCTGGTAGCGGGCGGACCTGCCGGTGACCCGGCGCCCGGGCCACTCCAGACGCATGTCCTCGCTGACCTCGTCAAGCATTTCCAGCGTGGCCACGCGGCTCTCCAGGGCGAAAGCGGTCAGCAGCAAGTTATCGCAGATGGCGTTGATGAGGCGGGGAATGCCCTGGGAGCGGATATGGATTTCCCGCAGCAATTCGGGCGGGAAGACCGTCTGCTCGATCATGCCGGCGCGGGCCAGGCGGGTGTGAATGTACTCGATGGTCTCCTTTTCGCAGAAGGGGCGCAACGTGCAGCGCAAGGTGATGCGCTGCTTGAGCTGGCGCAGGTTGGGGGCGTCCAGCTTGCGATCCAACTCCGGCTGTCCGGCCATCACGATCTGGAGCAGCTTGTCGCGCCGGGTCTCCAGATTCCCCAACAGGCGTACCTCCTCGAGCACCTCCCATTCCAGATTGTGCGCCTCATCAATGATCAGCACGGTGGTGCGGCCGTCGTTGGCGTTGTCAATGAGCAACTGGTTCAAGGCCACCAACACTTCGGTCTTCGAGCGATGCGAGCAGCGAAGGTCCAGATCGTAGGCGATAAGTTCGAAAAACTGCTCGACGGTCAAGCGGGAGTTAAACAGGAAGGCGAAATCAATGTGGCGCGCGCCCAGAAAGTCGCGGAGGCACTCGAGCATGGTGGTTTTGCCGGTGCCCACTTCGCCGGTCAAGACGATGAAACCTTTGCGGCTTTGCACGCCATAGATGAGGTTGGCGAGAGCTTCCTCGTGCTGCCGACTGCGGTAGAGAAACGCCGGGTCGGGAGTCAGGCTAAAAGGATTCTCTTTGAGGCCGAAGAAAGCTTTGTACATTGGGGTGAGGCTGATGGCTTCACCGGCCACCAGCCAACCTAAGCTATCTTAACATTTTGCCGGGCTTAGAGTTCGCGGAGCCATTCCAGATCCACATTGCCGCCGGAGAGAACGACGCCCACCGAGGTTACATCGGGTGGCAGCTTTCGGTGCAGCACCGCCGCGGCCGCGACAGCGCCACTGGGTTCGACCAGGATTTTCAGACGCTGAAGCAGGAAGCGCATGGCGGCGCGGATTTCCTGCTCACTGACCAGCAGGACGGACTCCAGGCGTGGGCGGAGGATCGAGAAGGTGAGCTCACCCGGGCGGGTGGCGCGCAGCCCATCGGCCGCGGTCCTGGGGGGAGGAATCTCGACGCGACGCCCGGCGGCCAGCGAAAGCTGCCAGTCGTTGGCGTCCTCAGGTTCGACGCCGAAGATGCGAATCCCGGGTCGCAGAGCCTGAGCTGCGATAGCGCAGCCGGAGAGCAAACCGCCGCCGCCCAGGGGCGCCACCAGGGCATCCAGCTCGGGCGCGTCTTCCAGGAGCTCGAGCGCCGTGCTTCCCTGTCCGGCGATGATCCAGGGATGATCGAAAGGCGGCACCAGGACGGCGCCGGACTGGCGGGCGATGGCGTCGCCGATCGCCTCGCGGCTTTCACGCATCCGGTCGTAGGTAACGATGCGGGCTCCCTGGTCGCGCGTGGCCTCCACTTTGGAGCGGGGCGCGTCCACCGGCATGATGAGCGTGGCCGGGACGCCGGCCTGCCGCGCCGCGATGGCCACCGCCTGCGCGTGGTTGCCCGAGGAGTAAGCCACCACGCCGCGCCGCAACTGATCGGGCGGGAGCTGAAAGATGAAGTTGGAAGCGCCGCGGATCTTGAAGGCCCCTCCGCGCTGCAAGTTTTCGCACTTGAAGAAGGCGCGGCATCCGGCCTGGCGATCGAAGCTGCGGGAGGTCTCCACCGGAGTGCGACGCACGATGGTGCGGATGCGAGCGTGGGCTTGTCGTATATCGTCCAGGGTCACCACGCCACCATTCTAGGAGCGCGGGCCCACCGGCGGCGTGCGCGTGCTTCGCCACCCGAGACCGGATGACGGAGAATAGGCGTATGACCGCGTCGGCGACCCGTGTGCTGATCGTGGATGACGAAGAAAGCCAGCGCGCCGGTCTGGCGGCCATGATCGCCTCCTGGGGATTCTCGACGGAGACCGCCGCGGACGGACTGGAGGCGCTGGAAAAGCTGAACGCTGCGCAGGTGCACGTCCTGGTGACCGACTTGAAGATGCCGCGGATGGACGGCGTGGAGCTGTTGCGGCGCCTTGCGGCCCAGGGCGGGGGGCCTCCGGCGATCGTGATCACGGCGTTTGGGAGCATCGAGACGGCGGTCTCGATCGTTCATGATCTGGGCGCGTTCTGGTTCCTGGAGAAGCCGATCGAACCGCGGGCTCTGCGCGTGCTGCTGGAGCGCGCCGCCTCGCAGCGGCGCTTAGCGGAACAGGCGGAGCGCTTGCAACGGCAATTGAGTTACCAGGGCGTGCTGGGGGAGCTGACGGGGCGTTCTGCGGCGATGCAGGAAGTCTTCTCGCTGATCCGCCAGGTGGCTCCCACCAGGGCGGCCGTGCTGATCACGGGAGAGAGCGGCACCGGCAAGGAGCTGGCGGCGCGGGCCATTCACGCGCTCAGCCCGCGCAGTGAGGGTCCGTTCGTGGCCGTCAATTGCGCCGCGATGCCCGAGACGCTGATGGAGAGCGAGTTGTTCGGACACGAGAAGGGCGCTTTTACGGGCGCCTTCGAGCGGCGGGCGGGCTGCTTCGAGCTGGCGCAAAACGGCACGCTGCTTTTGGATGAGATCGGCGACATGCCGGTGGCGACGCAAGCCAAGCTGCTGCGGGTTCTGGAGGATGCGCGGGTGCGCCGCCTGGGCGGCAAAAGCGAGATCGTGGTGGACGTGCGGGTGATCGCTTCGACGAACCGGCCCCTGGAAGAAGCGCTGCGCAAGGGGCTGCTGCGTGAGGATCTCTACTTTCGGCTGAACGTGTTTCACATTGCGCTGCCGCCGCTGCGCGAGCGTTTGGAGGACCTGCCGTTGCTGGTGGAGGCGCTGCTGGCCGACCTGAACCGCAAACACGGCGCTCGGGCGACTGACGTAGCCCCCGAGGTGATGGAACTGTTCCGCAGTTACTCGTGGCCGGGCAACGTGCGTGAGCTGCGCAACGTTCTGGAGCGAGCTGTCATCATGGCGGGCGAAGGGACCCTGCGGCGTGAGCATCTGCCGTGGAATTTCCCGGCGCCTGCCAAGGCCGCGCCAGCCACCCTCCAGGAAGAGCCCGGCGTGGTCCGCGTTCCTTTGGGCGCCACGATTGACGAAGCCGAAAAGGCTCTGATCCTGCGCACGCTCCAGTACACCAAGAACAACAAGACCCGCGCGGCCGAGATCTTGGGCATCAGCCTGAAGACGCTGCACAATAAGTTGAAGGAATACGGCGGCCCGCGCGAAGAATCGGTCAGACAGGAAAGCCAGTCAGGCATCGGCGATGGACGCTAGCGCACAAGCACCGGGTTCGACGGCGGCCGCCGGTGGAGCGCGCCAGTTCCGTCGTGCTTCGGTCTCCCTGAAGACGCGCCTGCGTTTTGCGATCGTAGCCCTGGTGGTGGTGGTTGTGAGCGCGGTCTCCGTGCTAAATGTGCACCGGTTGGCGGAGACTCGCTTCCAGGACTTCGCGCAACGCGCCGGCATGGCCGCGCAGCAGGTGAAGACCTTCCTGATATACCGGGTGCGCGATCTCTCGACGCGGCGGGAGCCGCCGCCCCAGAGCGTGGAGGAGGCGATCGCGCTCTGGCAGGAGCTGGTCAGTGAGGACCCGGATCTGGCGGCGATGCTGGACTCCACCGTAGCCAGCGCGCGTGTGGTCGTCGAGATCCTGATCACGGGTCGCGACGGACGGGTGCTGGCCGCCTCCAACCGCAGGCGCGTCGGGAGCCTCCACCATCGGCTGCCGGATCTGAGCCAGTGGGATCGAAAGAGCGCCTGGGAGAAGACCTTTGAAGTTTTTACCCGACGGCAGGATTACGAGCACACGGTGGCGCTGGGTTTGCCCGAAGATCCTCAGCCGGTCTTCGGCATCCACGTGGTGGTGTCTTCGATCCTGCTGCGTGACGCGCTGCTGCCTCAATTGGCGGGGATCTCGGTGATTTTTCTGGTCTCGCTGGGGCTGTCGCTGGTTCTGGCGGTGATGGTCTCCAACCTCAGTCTTCGGCCTCTGGCGCGGATCAGTCAGGCGATCGAGCGCATCAGCCGAGGGGAGTTCGTGCGGGAGGCCGAAAACGGCGAACCGGAAGCCAAAGAGGTGGCCGCTGTGCGCAGCAAGCTGAACCTGTTGGGGGAACAGTTTCGCGGGGCGCGAGAGGACGCGGTGCAACTGCGGTCGAACATCGAGCGGTTGCTCGAGCAACTGGAAGAGGTCGTCTTACTGTTCGACCGCGACCAGCGTCTGGTGCTGGCAGGCCGCGCCGCTGAGCGGCTGCTGGGGAAAGCGCGCGGGGAGTTGCTGGGCCGGCGGCTCGAGGAACTGTTTCCCTCCGACACGCCGCTGGGCGCGGCGATTCAAGCGGCGGTGACCGAGAACCGGGCGCTGCGCGATCAGGCGGTGACCCTGGAGTCCGAGGGCCGGCCGGCGGCTCATTTGCTGGTCAACGTGGACAGGCTCGAAGCGTTCCCGAACCGCGAGCCCATAGGTACGCTCGTCACGCTGCGGGACGCCGAGACGCGGCGCCGGCTTCAATCCCAGTTGGATGTCTCGGCGCGGCTGGCGGCGATCAGCCGACTGACCAGCGGAGTAGCCCACGAGATCAAGAATCCGCTCAACGCGATCGCGGTGCATTTGGAGATCCTGCGCACCAAACTGGAGAGTCAGGGCGGGGAGGGACGCACGGAGATCGAGACCATCGCCCGCGAGATCACGCGGCTGGACCGTGTGGTGAAGACCTTTCTGGATTTCACGCGGCCGATCGAGCCCCGGATCCGCGAAGTAGAAATGGCCTCGTTGGTGCGAGAGATTCTCAGTTTGGTCGAACCTGCGGCGGCGCGGCAGCAGGTGCGGATCGAGTTCCAGGCGGAGCCCGAGGAGATCCTTCTCCAGGGGGACCGCGATCTGCTCAAGCAAAGCATCCTCAACGTTGTGATGAACGGGATCGAGGCGATGAAAGACGGGGGCGCGTTGCGGGTGCGAGCTCGGGCCGAGGGCGGCGAGTGCGTGCTGGAGATTTCCGATGAGGGGCCGGGCATCCCGGAGGAGATCCGCGACCGCATTTTTCAGTTGTACTTCAGCACGAAAGGGAAAGGTTCGGGCATCGGCCTGGCCATGACCTTCCGGATTGTTCAGTTGCACAATGGGACGATTGACTTCACGAGCGAACCGGGCCGCGGCACAACCTTCCGCATGCAGTTTCCAGTGCTGACGGCCCGAGTGATGCGAGCCGGCGATGCCTAGCGCCCGGAGGATCGAGCTGAAGAATTGCGAGCGCGTGTGCGCCGTCGTCCTGGCGGTCGTCCTGGCTCTGGGCGGCGAAGGGTGTCGCTGGTTCCGCCGAGCTCCCAAGCCTACGACGACAAGCGCGCCCACTAAACCCGCAACCACACCCCTGCCGACGCCGCCCGCTCCCAAGCCTCCTCCGCCACCGGAAATCGAGCCGCCCCCGCAGTTGCCGGCGGGCCGGCCGCAGATCGCTCCGCCGCCTGTCGAGCTTCCCAAGCCGCGTCCGCCGCGCGCGCCGCGGCGCACCCGGCCTGTACGGAAGAGTCAACCGGCGCCTCCTCAGCCTGCCGAAGAGCCTCCCAAGCCTGCTGCGCCGCTGCCCCAGCTTCAACAGATCCTCACACCGGAGCAAGAACGGGAAGCGAATCAAGTGATTGATCAATGTGTGCTGCGGGTCGAGCGCGCGCTGGCCGCCTTACAAGGACGCCGCCTGACCGCCGAGCAGGTGACTTCGATCACGCGGGTGAAGGCGTTCATCGAGCAGGCGCAACAGACGCGCAAGACGGACCTGATCACCGCCCGCGCGCTGGCCGAAAGGGCGTCTGTGTTGGCTGACGACCTACTGCGATCTCTGCCGTAAGACCGAGCGGCAAGACGCGAGAGTTGAAGCCCCCTGACGCCTGACAGTCGGACAGGCCAGCAGCGGCCCGAACCACGCTGGTCTGGCCGGCTGCTCGCGGGGGCGGGAACTCGGGCTTACTGCGGCAGGAATTCGCGGATCCGCGGGTAGAAATCGAGAGCCATTCGGACGGCAACGCTCTCTGCGGCGGTGACGCCCTGATCGGTAACCGGCGTCACGATGCGAACCAGGGCTGTATCACTGCGCCGGTAACGCACGGAATCCAACATCAGGTAGAGCTTTGCGGCGTACTCGTCGGCCACGATGCGATCGCGGCTCTGGTACCAATACAGCACCAGGCTGCGCTGCATGTCGCGGGCCACGATGTAGCGGTTGACGGTTGCCGGTTCCGCGCGCCCGGGCAAGGTCAGGGAAATCGTCTGCGACTCGCGGGCTTCCCATCCCGAGCCGGGCAAACAAACCCTCGGAGAATGAGGCGAGACGCCGGCGCGTTGCGAGCGGAAGAAGGCCAGGAAGAGGTTGGCCGTCGCGTCAGCCGCAGGACTCATGTACACGCGGTTCAAAGTATCGTCGGCCTTCAGGAACTCTTCCACTTCTTCTTCGAGCGGATATTCGGCGACCATCCTCCAACCGGCGATCTCCACGGGGAATTCTTGAAAGGGACGGCTCAGCGGGACGGCCTCATTCGCCGGGGTCAGATGAAAGGCCAGGGCTTGCAGGATCAACAAGCCGCTGAGCACCTGAGACGGTTTGCTAGCGAGCAGCGGCCGCATCGGATTTCCTCCCGGAGGGCGTCAGCCGCCAGAGTAAGTTGATCACGCGGTGCGTGACGATGAGGGCCGCCAAAGCGACCATGAAGACGCCCCACCCTTCAAACTCATGAAAAAATCCCCGAGTGAGCTCGGGCTTATACTCGCTGAGAATGCCGGTCATCGTAACCCGCGCCGCGTTGGCCACGATGGCGATGGGAACGGCGGCGATCAACAGAGCTCCCCGCATCCAGACCTTGCGGTCGAAAAAGTAGGCGTAGACCAGGGCCAGGAACGATAAGGAAAGCAGCGAGCGAATTCCGCTACAAGCTTCCACAACGGAAAGCCGCTGACTGGCTAACTCCAGGATGTTGCCCTCCCGCAGCACAGGAATGCCCAAAATCATCAAGGCCACCTCGGCCACGCGGCTGGCCAGAAGCTGCAAGGGTAAGGTGATCTGGCTGTAAATAAACAGCGGGATGCGAATCATGAACACCAACAAGAACAGGGGGAACGCCAGGCGGCGGAGTAAGTTGAACCCGCACAGAGTCCACAAGACGCCCACCAGGGAAATCAGAAAGGCCACGCGCGTGAGGAAGAAGTCAGCAGCCGCCGTGCCCAGCACCAATTGCAGGAAGCCCCAAACGACCAGGATCAGGCCGCGCCAGTCCGATCGCAGCTCGATCTCGGCCAGCGCCTGCCGCCGCTGCCAGATGAGGTAAGCGGCTACCGCAGGGACGAAAAAGCCGTGCCCCATTTCTTCGATGGTGGCCCATTCATAGACCATACGAGCCAGCACCGGCGCATAAAGAATCACCAGCAATGCGCCATACCAGGCCAAGGCCGCCCATGGCGTGCCGACCGCGCTGCGCAGCCTGCTCCCGAATCCACTCGCCATTGAGAACAGTTTACCCGCCCGGGATGTTCCCATGCAGAGAGGGCGAATTCGGGCCTCGTCTCTGCCGGGAACTGACCGCGTGCGCGGCGCTTTGCGCCTGGTCTCGGAGGCTGCGTCGTACGATGGCGGCCGGTCGTGGCACGCCGAAAGGCCGGCAGCCGCTCGTCGGTGCGCTCACCGCCAGTGCAGAATGACCTTGCCCGATTGGCCGGAACGCATGACCTCAAAGGCCTCGCGGAACTCGGTGTAATGAAAGCGGTGAGTGATCACGGGGCGAAGGTCCAGCCCGCATTGCAACATGATGCTCATCTTGTACCAGGTCTCGTACATCTCGCGGCCGTAAATGCCTTTGATGGTCAGGCCGTTGAAGATCACGGTGTTCCAATCAATGGCCATCTCACCGCCGGGGATACCGAGCAGAGCGATCTTGCCGCCGTGACACATGTTGGCCAGCATCTCGCGGAAGGCGTCGGGATTGCCGGACATTTCAAAGCCGACGTCGAAACCCTCTAACATGCCGAGCTGCTTCTGCACGTCGGCCAACCGTGTGGTGCGAGCGTCCACCGCCAGCGTGACGCCGACCTTGCGCGCCAGCTCGAGCCGGTAGGGGTTGACATCCGTAATCACGACGAAGCGCGCGCCGGCGTGTCGCGCCACGGCAGCGCTCATGATTCCGATGGGTCCGGCCCCTGTCACCAACACATCTTCACCCAATACCGGAAAGGAGAGCGCCGTGTGCACGGCATTGCCGAAAGGGTCGAAGATGCAAGCGATGTCCAGGTCCACCCAATCGCGATGGTGCCAGACGTTGGTCATCGGCAGCGCGATGTATTCGGCAAAGGCGCCGGGCCGATTGACGCCCACACCGGAAGTGTGCGCGCACAAGTGGCGGCGGCCGGCCAGGCAGTTCCGGCAGCGTCCGCAAACCACGTGGCCTTCACCGCCGACGATCATGCCCGGCCTGAAATCCGCTACGTTGGAGCCGACGGCCACGATCTCGCCCACGAATTCGTGTCCCACGACCATGGGTACCGGTATGGTCTTGCGGGCCCATTCGTCCCAGTTCCAGATGTGGACGTCGGTGCCGCAAATCGAAGTGCGATCCACACGGATCAACACGTCGTTGATGCCGATCTCGGGAACGGGCACCTCCTCCAGCCACAGGCCCGGCTCGGGGCGACTTTTCACGAGTGCTTTCATGCGTTCCATACGACCTCCTCAATCCGACGGACGGCGGCGCGACGGCGTTGCGTCCGCGGTCTGCCAAACGGATGCGTGGGCGCACCGAGGGCCGAACGCGATTCTTTGCCGCGGTGGTCGGCAGTGGATGTCCCCGCTGCGCGACGTTTCGATCCCCCTTGGTTTTGAAATTCCCTATTTGGCAGCGCCTTCTTAGAGCTTATCTCCGCGCAGCTCGCGAGCGGGTCCTCTCCGAATCTCAGCCCCAAACTCCTTCAACCGCTCATAGCTCTGGCGAAACCCCTGCCGGACCTCGTAAGGAGCGGCCGCCACCATGAGGCGAGCGCTCTCGAGGATGTAAGGGGCCAAACGGGAGTTCACGACGGATCGCGGCGGCGGTTTCGGAGCAAAGGCCATAATGGCCAGGACGAGGACCGCACCGATCAGCGCGCCACGCACCAGGCCGAAGGCGGCGCCCATCAGCCGGTCCAGCCAGCTCAGTTTGGCCCATTTCAGCAGACGAGCCAACAGGATTGCGGCCAGGGATCCCAACAGCACGATGCCGATGAAAATCAATGCAAAGCCCACGAAATGGGCGAGCTGCCGAGAGCTGAGATAGTCATAAAAGAAGGCCCCGACCACGCCGTAAAACCAAAGCCCGCAGAGCAATCCCGCAACTACCGCGATCAGACCTACCAGCGAGCGCGCAAAACCCTTCAGGATGCCGGCCAGTACGGACGCCGCCAACACCATCGCCAGCAGATAGTCGAGCCAGTTCACAAAGTCTTACCGGTAAGAGCGTAGTAGGCCTGACGATACTTTTCCGAAGTTTTCTGCGCCACCTCGGGGGGCAGAGGCGGCGCCGGGGGTTGTTTGTTCCAATGAATGGATTCCAGGTAATCCCTGACGTACTGCTTGTCGTAGGAAGGCTGCGGGCCGCCGGGGCGGTAAGTTTCTTGCGGCCAGAAGCGAGAAGAATCCGGGGTGAGGACTTCATCGGCCAGGACTAACTCGTCGCCGACAAAGCCGAACTCGAACTTGGTGTCGGCGATCAGGATGCCGCGGCTTTCTGCATAGTCAGCGGCGCGCTGGTAAATGGACAGGGTCAGATCGCGCAGGCGGGCGGCCAGGTCGGTCCCCACCAAGCGCTCGACAACTTCCAGCGAGATATTCTCGTCGTGTCCGGTCTGCGCCTTGGTGGCCGGGGTAAAGATGGGTTGGGGCAGCTTCTGGCTTTCCTTCAAGCCGGGCGGAAGCGAGAGGCCGCATACCGCACCCGTGGCCTGGTATTCCTTCCATCCGGAGCCCGCCAGGTAACCTCGGGCCACGCATTCGACAGGCAGCATGCGGGCGCGTCGCACCAGCATGGAGCGTCCTTCGAGCTGATCGCGGTAGCGCGGCAGCGGCTCAGGGAACTGATCTACGTCCGCGGTGAGTAGATGGTTGGGGACCAAATCGCGCAAGAAGTCCAACCAGAACAAGGAAAGCTGAGTCAGCACACGGCCCTTATCCGGGATGGCGGTGGGCAAGACGTAGTCAAAGGCCGAGATGCGGTCGGTGGCGACGATCAGGAGGCGGTCGCCGAGGTCGTAAAGGTCACGCACCTTACCGCGCGCGAGGAGTTTCACACCGGGCAGTTCGGACTGGAACAGGACCGTGGAGTGGTTCATCCCCGCCCATTATACGCGCTGCCCCTCGGCGCGGTGGAGCGGGAGTCGCGTCCCCTAGCCGCCGGGCGACTCGTACAATTAGGAGTTGAGTCTGCTGGCGGTATCTGCGCCCATGAAGCTGTCCATTCTGATGCCGGTTTATAACGAGCGCACCATGATCGAGCGCTGCCTGGCCCAGGTGCTGGCGGCGCCCTTGCCGGAAAACATGGAGCGCGAGATTGTGATCGTGGATGACTGCTCGACCGACGGCACCTGGGCGCTCCTGGAGCAACTGGCGGCCGGCCATCCTGAGATCCGTCTGTTTCGCCACCAGGTCAACCAGGGCAAAGGCGCGGCGGTGCGGACCGCGATTCAGCACGCCGAGGGCGATTTCGCGATCATTCAAGACGCGGATCTGGAGTACGACCCCCAAGAGTATCCGCGACTGTTGCGGCCCCTGCTGGACGGCCACGCGGACGCCGTTTTCGGTTCTCGCTACCGAGGCAGCGAGCAAACGCGGGTGCTGCCCTTCTGGCACTCGATGATCAACAAGTTTCTGACTGTGGTCTCCAACATGTTTTCCAACCTCAACCTGACCGACATGGAGACCTGTTACAAAGCCTTCCGCACCGATCTTCTGAAGAGCATTCCCATTCGCTCGAATCGTTTTGGCTTCGAACCCGAGATCGTGATGAAGTCCGCCAAGCGGCGCTTTCGCATTTACGAGACGCCCATCAGTTATCACGGCCGCACGTATGAGGAAGGCAAGAAGATCGGCTGGAAGGACGGCATTCAGGCGCTGGTCACGATTCTGCGTTTCTGGCTGATTGACGATTTGTATGTCGAACCGTACGGACGCGGGCTGCTGAACAACCTGACGGGCACACCGCAGTACCTGAGCTGGCTGGCGCGCGTGTTGCGCCCGCACATCGGCGATAGCGTGCTCGAGCTGGGCGCCGGCATCGGGCATTTGACGGCCCGATTGATGGGACGACGGCTGCGCTACGTGGCCGCGGAACGGGATCCGCTGTACCTGCATGCTCTGCAAAACCGTTTCTTGCGGACCCCCAATGTGGCGGTCCGCAAGCTGGATCCGGCAGTAGCCTCGGATTTCGACGGGCTGGAGGAATCCTTCGACACGGTTCTTTGCATCAACGTGCTCGAATTTCTGGACCATCCCGAAGTTACGCTGGCGGCTGCCGCTCGAACGCTCAAGCCGGGCGGCGCGCTGCTTGTGCTGGCGCCTCAGGGACCGGCTTTATACTGCGGCATTGACCGGCGGTTGGGGCATCGGCGCCGATTTCGCAAAGAGGAACTGAGCCGGGCGTTGGAGCAGGCCGGCCTGCGAGTGGAGAAGAGTTACCAACTCAATCGCATCGGCGCGGCAGCGTGGTGGGTCTACGGCGGCTTGTTCGGCCGCCGGACCATCAACAAATTGACTCTGAAAATTTTCGACAAGACGGTGTGGCTGTGGCGGCGTGTGGATCGCGTGCTGCCGTGGCGCGGCTTGTCGCTGATCGCAGTGGCGCGCAGGCCGAAATGATGCGGGCGATCGGCTTGGACTACGAGCGCAAGCAACTGGTGGAAACGCGAATCCCTGCGCCGGAGCGCCGGGGATCCGATGAGGTGCTGTTTCGGGTGCATGAAGTGGGCGTCTGCGGCACTGATCGGGAGCTAGCGGCTTTCCGCCTGGGTTACCCCCCGGCGGGTGAGTCCTTTCTGGTGCTGGGGCATGAGGCGCTGGGACGCGTCGAAGAAGTTGGAACGGGGGTACGAGGGTTGCAGCGCGGCGACTGGGTGGTCCCCATGATCCGCCGGGCCTGCTCTCCGCCCTGCCCCTCGTGCGCACGCGGACGGCGCGACCTGTGCGTCTCCGGCCGCGCCCCGGAGCGCGGAATTTTCGGCTGGCACGGCTACTTCACGGAGTGGGCTGTGGACCGAGCCGAGGACCTGGTCGCGATTCCCGCAGAGCTGGCGGAGTGCGCGGTTCTCCTCGAGCCGCTGAGCGTGGTCGAGAAGGCGATCGAGCGCGCCCTGCGTCTGGCGGAGACGCCGCCGGCCACGGCTCTGGTCCTAGGGGCCGGGCCGATCGGGCTGCTGGCGGCGCTCTGCTTGCTGCACCGCGGCCTGCGGGTGTGGCTGCACTCGCTGGAGACGCCGGACCACCCCCGAGTGCGCCTGGCGGAAAGCGCGGGCATCGCGTACGTGGCGCAGCCCGAGCACAAGGCGGATCTGATTGTGGAGGCCACGGGTTCGGCCGAGGCCGCTTTCGCGGCGCTCCAGTGGTTGGCTCCTGCGGGCGTGTGTGCGTTATTGGGTGCGCCCAACGCAGCGGGGCCGATGCCCTTTCTGGACATGATCGTGAAGAATCAGGTGGTCTTCGGCAGCGTCAATGCGGCGCCGCAGTCCTTCCAGAGCGCGGTCGAGGATTTGCAGCGATTCGATCGCCGCCTGCTGCGCGCCATGATCCACCGCGTCCCGGCGAGCGCCTTCCGGCAGACCATCCCGGATCCTGCGCCGCGGGCGGCCAAGACGGTGCATGTACTAGCGGATTGAGTTGAATTCCGTGTAAACTGGAGAATTCCGATATGGATTACGTATTTCAGCACGCCACTTGCAACGAGGGCTTCAAAGACTGGGACTTCGCCCAGGCCGCGAAGACCATCCGAAAGATCGGCTACACCGGCATCGAGCTGGCGCCGTTCACGCTGGCTCAGGACGCCACGACTCTTAGCCAGGAACAGCGGCGGGAGTACCGCCGCATCATGGAATCCGAAGGGCTGCGGTTCGTGGGGCTGCACTGGCTGTTGGTGGGGCCGGAAGGGATCCACGTCACGACGCCGGATCCTGCGGTCCGCGAGCGGAGCTGGCGCTACGTCCACGGCCTGATAGATCTGTGCGCCGATTTGGGGCCGAACGGCGTGATGGTGTTCGGCTCGCCCAAGCAGCGTTCCTCGACCGGTGGCATCAGCCCGGCGGAAGCCAAGAAGCATTTCATCGAGGGCCTGGCGGGGCTGGCCGAGCACGCTGCCGAGCGCGGCGTGACGATTCTGGTCGAGGCGCTTTCGGCGGATCAGACCGACGTCGTCACGTCGCTGGAGGAAGCCGTGGAAGTGGTGCACGCCATCGGCAGCCACGCGATTCGCACCATGTTTGACACGCACAACGCCGTGAACGAAACCGAGCCGCACGACGTGCTGGTGGACCGCTATTTCGAGTTGATTCGCCACATTCACGTCAATGAAATGGACGGTCGCCATCCCGGCACAGGCAACTACGACTTCAAGCCTCTACTGCGTGTCCTGAAGCGGCGGAATTACCAGGGCTGGGTTTCGCTGGAGGCTTTCGATTTCACGCCGGGTCCGGACAAGGTCGTGGAAGCCTCGCTCCGCTATCTGGAATCCCAGATCGCACAGCTCTGAGGCGCGGCGGCTATCATGCGGCGATATGTGGTGACCGGGGGCGCCGGTTTCATCGGTTCTGCGCTGGTGCGCGCGTTGCTGGCCGAGGGTGCGGGGCGGGTGCTGGTCATAGATAACCTGCTTACGGGCAAGGAAGAGAATCTGGAGGAAGTGCGGGACCAGATCGAACTGCACCGCGCGGACATCCGCGACTTCGAGGCCATCGCCGGGTTGGTGCGCGGGGCCGACGTGGTTTTCCATCTGGCGGCCATTCCGTCGGTGCCGCGTTCCATCTCCGAGCCTGTGCCCAGCCACGAGGTCAACATAGACGGGACGTTTCACCTGTTGCGCGCCTGTCGGCAAGGAGGCGTGCGGCGCGTGGTTTACGCGGCTTCCTCTTCGGCCTACGGGGACACGGAAACCCTGCCCAAGACGGAGACGATGGCGCCCCGGCCGCTGTCGCCCTATGCGGTGCAGAAGCTTACCGGAGAATATTACGCTGCGGTTTTCACGTCTTGCTTCGGGCTGGAGGCAGTAAGTCTGCGTTATTTCAACGTCTATGGTCCGCGGCAAGATCCTTCCAGTCCCTATTCGGGAGTCATTTCCGTTTTCATGAAGGCTCTCATCGAGCGACGCTCGCCGACCATTTTCGGCGACGGTGAGCAATCACGAGATTTTACTTACGTCGAGGACGTGACGGCGCTGACCCTGAAGGCGGCGCGCGCACCGGGCGTGGCGGGCAAAGTGTATAACGCGGGAAACGGCAACCGGTACACGCTCAATCAAGTGTGGGACTTGCTGCAACGCCTCGAAGGGGTGCGGCTGCCGGCGGTTTACGGTCCGCCGCGGCCGGGCGATGTGCGGCATTCACAAGCCGACACCGCGGCTGCGGTTCGCGACCTGGGTCACGCGCCGCGTTTCACGCTGGAAGAGGGGTTGCGCCGAACGCTCGACTGGTACAAGAGATTCGGGGGGCATTCGTCACACCCTGCCCTCTAACTTACTAACTGGGAGAACAGCAGCATGGCAGAGGATAGAACTTTCGGTTTCAATACTCGGGCGTTGCACGCCGGTTACAAGCCTGAACCTACAACCGGCTCGCGCGCCGTGCCGATTTACCAGACGACTTCTTACGTCTTCGAGAGCAGCGAACACGCCGCGGCGTTGTTCGCGCTCCAGAAATTCGGGAACATCTACACCCGAATCATGAATCCCACCAACGCGGTGCTGGAGGAGCGCGTGGCCTCGCTGGAAAACGGCGCGGCTGCCCTGGCGGTGGCCAGCGGGCAGGCCGCCCAGTTCATCGCCATCAGCAGCCTGATGCAGGCCGGCGATCACATGGTGGCCGCCAGCACGCTCTATGGCGGCACTTATACGCAGTTCGACATCAGCTTCCGGAAGCTGGGCCTGGAGGTGACCTTCGTGGACCCGGACGACCCGGAGAATTTCCGGCGCGCCATCACGCCGCGCACGAAGTGCCTGTACGGCGAGACGGTTTCCAATCCGCGCGGCAACGTGCTGGATATCGAGCGCGTGGCGGCCATCGCTCACGAACACAAGATTCCACTGGTGGTGGACAATACCTTCGCCACGCCGTATTTGTGCCGGCCCATAGACTTCGGGGCGGACGTCGTTTTGCATTCGCTGACCAAGTTCATGGGAGGTCACGGCACTTCGATCGGCGGCATCATCGTGGACAGCGGTCGTTTTCCCTGGGCGGAGGGCGACTTCCCGCAGCTCAACCAACCTGCGCGGTCCTATCACGGGATGATCTTCACGGAAGCCTTCGGCAACCTGGCGTTCATCATTCGCGCTCGGGTGGAAGGATTACGCGATATGGGTCCGGCGCTGAGTCCCTTCAACGCCTTCCTGTTCTTGCAGGGGATCGAGACGCTCGGCTTGCGGATGGAACGGCACGTCTCGAACACTCTGGCGGTGGCCCGTTTTCTCGAAAACCACAAATATGTGAGCTGGGTGAAGTATCCCTCGCTGCCTTCGAGCCCTTATTACGAGCTGGCGCAGAAGTATCTGCCCAAGGGGGCCGGCGCGGTCTTCAGCTTCGGCATCAAGGGAGGTTACGACGCCGGCAAGAAATTTATTGACAGCGTCAAGCTGTTCTCGCATCTGGCGAACGTGGGTGACGCGCGCAGCCTGGTGATTCACCCGGCTTCGACCACGCACCAGCAGCTCAGCGCGGCCGAGCAGGAGGCCGCCGGCGTCACGCCCGACATGGTGCGGCTCTCGATCGGGCTGGAGGACATTGACGACATTCTCTGGGATCTGGACCAGGCGCTGTGGGCATCGCAGCAGCCCTGAGACGGGGCGCAGGACGCGAGAAAGCGGGCTTTGCGCTGAAGGGGTGCAAGGCCCCGGCTTGCAGCCGTCGGCCCGCGCCCAGGGCACTCCCCATAGCTGCGGCGCGGCGCAGTTCAGGCGCACGTCCCGTGGGGCTTCGCGGTACAAGCCGCAGCAGGCGAAGATCTGCCCGTCGCTGCCGCGCTTCAGATCAGATCCCAGGGTTTGCGGGCTCGGCGGGCAAGCAGGCGGGCGGCGTCGGGATCTTCAGGAAACGTCTCCCGCGCAGCGTCCCAGCGCAGCTTGCGTCGTGTCTTGAAAGCGATGTTGCCCAGATGAGCGACGTTGGTGGCCAGGTGTGCGTCCTCGACCTCGGCGGCCGGTCGGCGGCGCGTGCGAATCGCTTCGATGAAGTCGCGCACATGCTGGGGCGTGGGTTCAGGACCATTGACCCGTCGCGCGGGGATGCGCGGGTTTGATGAACCCGGCTTGCGCTCGGGATAGATCTCGTAGCCAATCCGATCCGCAAACAGGGCGCCTTCGGTGCCGTAGAAGGCCATGCCATGCGGGCGGTCATCCTCTCCGCGAGCGTTGTAGTATTTCATCCCGGGAGAACGGCCTCCCAGCCCGTGGGCATTCAAGTTGCAGGCTTCGTAACTGAGCACGAAGCCCGGGTACTCGTAAGTGACTTGCAGAATGTCGGGCGTCTGGCCGGCGTCGCGCAAGCTGAAGCGGCCTCCGGAAGCGGAGACCGTGAGGGGCGCCACGGCCCGCATGATCTGGTGGACGGTGTCGAAGCGATGAGTTCCGAAATCCGTGATGAAGCCGCCGGCGTAATCCCAGAACCAACGGTAAGTGCCCAGGAAGCGCTTGCGGTTGAAGGGGACCCGAGGAGCGGGTCCCAGATACATGTCCCAGTCGAGTCCTTCCGGCGGGGCCGAATCCGGCTCGCGTCCGATGCCTTCCGGATACATGTTGGTGTAATTCCAAACGCGAACGAAGCGCACCTCACCCAGCTCGCCGCCCTGGATGATGCGAGCGGCCTCGACCAGATGCGGGGCGGAACGGTGTTGGGTGCCGGCAGCGACGATGCGCTTGCAGCGGCGCGCGGCCTCAACCATGGCCCGCCCTTCGCGTACATTGTGGGCCAGGGGCTTCTCGACATAAACGTCCTTGCCCGCCTCGCAGGCTAACACCGTCGGAATGGCGTGCCAGTGATCGGGCGTGGCCACCACCACCGCATCAACTTCCTTGAGATCGAGCAGGCGGCGAAAGTCCTGGAAGACGGCGCCGGAGGCGGCGATTTCCCGGCGAGCGCGCTCCGCGTTGGGCAGGTAGACGTCGGCGAATGCTGCGAATTCGGCGCCCGCTTCAGACATCAGACGCGCCAGGTACCGGCCGCGATTTCCGCAACCGATCAGGCCCATCAAGACCCGCTCTCCGGCGCCCAGGATGCGGCCTGCGGAAGCCGCCTGGAGGAAGGCGCGGCGTCGCATGGGCAACCTCCGGCTCTTATTTCTGCAAGTATTTCTCCAGCCAGGCGTGGACCTCCTGGTAAAACAAGCGGCTGTCCTCGCCACGCAGGATCCAATGGTTAGCTTCCTCGAACACCACCAAGCGGCTGGGGATTCGTAACCGCTGAAGGACACTCCAATACTCTAGGGTTTGACTCAAGGGCACCCGGTAATCGCGTTCGCCAACCGTCAGCAGGACGGGCGTGCGGAAATTCCTGGCGTAGCGAATGGGATTCTGTTCGCGCCAGACGCGGCCCTGTTCCCACGGCGGCCCGCCGGCAGCCAGCTCGCGGTGATAAATGAGGTCCGATGCGCCCCACTGAGATTCCAGATTGATCAAACCGGCGTGACTGATCAGGCAGCGGTAATGGGTGGTAGTGGCCTGCATCCAGTTCGCCAGATGCCCGCCGTAGCTGGCCCCGGCAGCGCACTGACGCGCGGCATCAATGAAGGGAAATCGGCGGGCGGCTTCCTCGGCCGCCTGGTTGATTTCCTCGGCCGGACCGCGGAAGGGATCGCCCTGGATCTCCTGGGCGAACCGCTCCCCGAAACCGGTCGAGCCCGTGTAGTTGGTGAGCAGGACGACGTAGCCGGGCGCAGCCAGCAGGTGATAGTTCCAGCGCAGTACGAACTGGTCGCGCCACATCGTGTGCGGGCCGCCATGCATGAGGACCACCAGGGGGTAGCGCTTGGACTCATCGAAGGCAGGCGGCAGCGCCAGCATGCTGTGAATGGGCTTACCGCGTCGGCTCGTGAACCAGAAGTGGCGCAAGGGCTGCCAGTCCAGTTGCGCGACCCGCTCGGCATTGAATTCCGTGAGCGCCTTATGTCCTCCGCTGAGTTCGATCCGCACGACTTCGGCCGGCGAGACGGCGCTCTCCCAGTTGGCGAGCAGGATCGTGGTGGGCGCGCTGGGAGGGATCGCCAGGTTCGTGTAGACTCCGCTGGTGACCGGAAACAGCGGTTTGACGGCGCCGCCTGCGGCAGGCACGACGAACGGCTTCTCGTGCCCGGCTTCTTCGGCCAGCAGATAGACCGCCTGATTGTCGGGGGCGACGGCGAAGCTGGTAACGGAGCGATCCCAACCTTCCGTGATCACCCTGGGCGGTCCTACTTCCGGCCAACCGAAGCGAGCCAGCCGCTCGAGGTTGTAAATCCTGCCCGTGTAGCGCTCGTGCAGGCAGTACAGCGAGCGCCCATCGGGACTGAACGCCGGACGGCGGTAGCTATCGCGCCCGGAGGTGAGGCGGCGCGGCTCGCCGCCGCTCAGCGCAACCTGAAAGAGGTGAGTGGAGACCAGCGAGTAGGCCGCGGCGTTGGCCTCGGTGGTGGCTACGAAGACGAGGGACCGGCCGTCGGGAGCCCAAACCACATCCAGCAGCTCACCTCCCTGCGCGTCGCGGCGCCCCCCGAAACCCGGCTCGGCAGCCAGCTTGGTGCCCGCCAGCAGATCACGGGCCCTGGCGCCGGGCTCGGCCTCCTGCACGAAGACGTGCGGCCGTGCCTCCTCCAACCAGCGGTCCCAATACCGCACGGGAAAGCTCTCATAGATGCGAGCGCGCGCTTTGCGGGCCTTGCGCTCAGCGGCAAGCTTGCGGTTGGATTCGTCGTCGGTTGCGCCCGGATACACGAACGAGGTGAAGGCCAGCAGCTTGCCATCGGGACTCCAACGGGGATTCGAGGCGCCGCCGGAGACGGATGTGACGCGGATGGCGTCGCCGCCCGCCAGATCGAGCACGTAGACCTGGTCGGCTTCGTCGCCCTCCCGGCGTGCGGCGAAAGCCAGGCGGCGGCTGTCCGGGCTCCAGCTCACGCCGCTCTCAGCGCCTTTGGTGAAGGTCAACCGGCGAGGTTTCTGGCTGCCGTCGGCCGGGACGATCCAGAGGTCGGAGACCTGGTCCTTCTCGTCGTAAGCGGGCTCGAGCACCGGAAAGACGACCCAGCGACCGTCGGGACTGGGCACGGGGGCGCCCACGCGCTTCATGAGCCAGATGGCCTCGTGCGTAACGGGGACCCTGGCGGCGGGCAGGCTGAAAGCCAGCCCCAGCAGCGCGACGGCGGCGCGCTCGAGCATTGCAAGCTCCTTTAGTTCGAGGGCAACGGCTTGGCTTCACCCGTCCGCCGCGGTTGCGGCTTGGGCAGCGGCTTGCGCGGCAGCAACTCGGGACGCGTGGCGGCGTGATAGACGCAGGAGGCGATCACGGCGGAGGCTTGCATGAGATCGCTGCTCTGGATGCGTTCGTAAACATCCATGTTCGAATGATGCGTGCGGGTCGAGTAGTCGAGCGGATCCTGAATGAACTGGAAGCCGGGCAGGCCCACGGCGTCGAAAGGAATATGGTCGGTGCCGCCGGTGTTGGCGATGGTGATCGTGGTGACGCCCAGGTCTTCGAAAGGCTTCAACCAGGCTTCAAAGATGGGGCGCATCATATCGTTGCCCTGAAGATAGACCCCGCGGATCTTGCCGCTGCCGTTGTCCAGGTTGAAATAACCGGACAGCTTGTGGAAGTCCTTCTTGAGGGCCATGGTTTCGCGATCCGCGAAGTTCTGGTTGACGTAAGCGCGCGATCCCAGGAAACCGAGCTCCTCGCCGTCCCAAAGAGCCATGCGCACGGTGCGATCCATCTTCAGGTCCAGCGTCTTGAGGATGCGCATGACCTCGAGCATGACGGCGCAGCCGGCGGCGTTGTCGGTGGCGCCTGTGCCGCCGTGCCAGGAATCCAGGTGCGCACCGATCATCACCAGTTCGTCCTTCTTGCGCCCGCCGGGCAGATCGGCGATCACGTTGAAGCCTTCGACCTCTTTGTCCTCGATGCGCACGCGCACGTCGAGTTCCAGCTTGACGGGGATCTTCTTTTCCAGCAGACGAACCAGGCGGTTGTAGTGTTCGCTGGCCAGGGCGATGGTAGGCGGCGGCAGGGGATCCTTGAGCTCGCGCGAACCGCCGGAGGTCGCGAAAACCGTGCCGTAATCACCCCGCAGCCCGGCGGTGACAACGGCCAGTACGCCCTCCTCCTTGAGGAAGCGTGCCGCTTTGCTTCGCAGCTCGCGCGCCTGCATCATTTGCCGAACCTGCGGAGGCATGGGAGATCCGGGCCGCGGAAAACCGAACATGGCAGGCTGGCGTCCCGGCTCCGGTGCTTTGGCGCGTTCGCTGAGCTCGGCGTCGGTCCATCGCCGAAAATCCGCAGTCGTACGCGGCTGGAGCTCGCGCAGGGCATCGGTCAGCGCAATCTTCCCCTTGAGCTGACCTTTGAATTTGGCGAAGTCGGCTTCGCTGCTGATGACCGCCAGCACCGCCTCGCCGGTGACCGGGCCGTTGGTCCCTTCCGTCCAGGCCAACGGAAAACCGATCAGGGGCGCCTCGACAGGTTCGATCAGATGGGCTGAGAAACGCGAGAACGACCAGCTTCGCCCCAGAGTGCCCCACTTCTCCAGCCTGGCGTTATCGAGCCCGATTTCGCGAGCCGTGCGCACCGCCCATTCGGCGGCGGCGCGATAGGCCGGTGAGCCGGAAATGCGCGGTCCGTGCACGTCGGTCAGGTAGAAGACGTAATCCATGACCTTGGAATTCTGAAAGGCCTCGGCCTTGATGCGATGGACCACCGCGAGGTCCACGTTCTCGGCCAGCAACGCGGGCGCCAGGGTGACGGCTGCCCAGAGCAGAACGGTTCTTCGTTTCATAGCGGAAAGGTTGAATATACCATGATTACCACGGCCGCTCCGCTCGGTTCGTTTCCGGATGAGCAGCAGGTTGGGACGCGCGAGAAGTCCTCTTGCGACAGCCGGCTCAGGCAAAGATCCGACGAGGCGTGGTGTTTGCACGGCGGAGCGCCGGGCGCGGCCGCTTTGTCGAGCCAGACCGGCAGCCGCGCCCCGACGGCTCAGAAGTCACCCTCTTTGACGTAGGGATAGCTCCAGAGAACGATTTGCATGATCACTGATTTCAGCCAGGCGTGCCACATCTTGTCCACCTCCTCGGCGGAGTGACCTTTGCGGGCCAAGAAGGGTTTGAGTGTGGCAGTGATGGGGTAGATGAGCGCCGGCAGATAGCGGTAGGGGATATGTTCGACGGAAGCCACCCCGTCGGTGCGGTTCTTACCGCTGCGGTGGTGGCGACGCCCGATTTCGATCTGGTAATCCAACCACTGTTGATCGTAGTTAGCGGATGCCGTATCCACGATCCACTGGCGGAAGCGGTGACGCACCGCCTCCAGATAACCGGCGTCCGGCTGGCCGTCGGAAGTGCGCGTGAAGTAGTAGACCAGGTGCGGGTTGGATCCGACGAAGCCGTACCAGACGTCGAGCACCTCATCCAGGCAATCCGCCAGCACCTCGCGCGAGAGCCGCAGCCAGCGCACGTCTTCTTCGGTGAAGAGCACGCTCTTCTTGATCAGCTCCAGATCCGCGAGCGTGATGGGCGCGCGCGGCACGGCCGCCGTGCCGTAGGTGTATCCGGGAATGCTCGATGGTTGCGAAGCAGCAGCTTGACTCATGCTCTAGCCTCCTCTGAATGGAATGAAGACCAGGTCCGCCAGTTCGCGGCGCAGACCGGTTGCGGGGCCGGCGCATGGTCGGGACAATCAATGCGCAGCAGTCGGTCGCCGAAGGCTGCGTTGACCAGGTCGCAGTGATGGGGACGCGCCGCGTCGGGATGAACATAAGGGCGGAAGTAAGCGCAGGTCACACACATGCGGGTGACGGGAATGCGGCCCAGATCCTGGAGCGCCTTGATCAGGCGGATCAGGGCCGACAACAGCGTCAGTTGGCTCTCGGCGTCCAGCGAGGAAACGGCGGGAATCAGAGAATCCAGCCAGCCGGCAGCGCGCCGGGCTTCGCGAGAACCGCGAGCCGTCAGGGCCAAGCGCAGCGCGCGGGCGTCCTGCGGGTCGCGCCGTTTTCGCACGAGCTTTTTGGCCTCCAGCGCGTCCACGGCGTCGCTGACGGTGGCCGCGGTCACTGCCAGCCCACGCGCCACATCGGTCAGAGCCGCCCCGGGATGGGAGCGCAACCAGAGCAGGATTTCGCTCTGGATGGGCGTCAGACCGCGCGCCGCGGCCTGGCGGCGCACGCCGTAGCGCAGGGCCGAGGCGAGGCGCGCCAGGGCGTGGACCAGTCTGTCGGGCAAAGGTCCGGCGCCGGCTTCCAGCACGCGTTCCGGAGACATTAGTTAGGACTCCTAAATAAATTTTCCTCGCCGTTCGCGTCCCTGTCAAGCGTTTTTTCGCTCTTGCGCCCGGCGTGCTACACTGGCAACCGTCCGAGCGATTTGCGGAGGTGAATGTCCGTGAAATGGTTCGACTACGTCGCTCCGCACACGCTGGCTGAGGCCGTGCAACTGCTTTCCCGGCCGGGGGCGCGGCCGCTGGCCGGCGGAACCGACCTGCTGGTGCAGATGCGTGCCGGTCTGCGGCAGGCCGACCTGCTGGTGGACGTCAAGCATATCCCGGAACTCAACGAGCTGGAGTGCGACCCGGTCCGCGGCCTGCGGCTGGGCGCCGCCACGCCCTGCTGCCGGATTTACGAGAACCCTGAGGTCCGCCGCTTGTGGCCCGCCCTGGCGGAAGTCGCGGGGATGATCGGCGGCGTCCCCATTCAGAGCCGCGCCAGCATCGGCGGCAACCTGGCCAACGCGGCGCCCAGCGCCGATTCGGTTCCGGTTCTGATGGTGTTGCGCGCGCGGTGCCGCATCGCGGGGCCGCAGGGGATGCGAGAGGTCCTGGTGGAGGAGTTTTGCACGGGTCCGGGCCAGACGATTCTGGCGCCCGGCGAGCTGCTGGTAGGCTTCGATCTGCCGCCCCCCGATCCCGGCTCCGGCGCATGTTACTTACGCTTTACGCCGCGCAACGAGATGGACATCGCGGTGGCGGGGGCGGCCGCTGCCGTGGTCCTGGAAGACGGCGTTTTCCGCTGCGCGCGCCTTGCGCTGGCGGCGGTCGCGCCCACGCCGCTGTTGGTGCGCGAGGCGGGCGAGTGGCTGGTGGGGAAGCCGGCCACGCGCGAGACGCTGGAGGCCGCCGCGGAGATGGCCCGCGCCGCGTCGCGCCCGATTACCGATCTGCGCGGAACAGCGGAATTCCGCCGGCACTTGACCGGCGTGCTGACGCGCCGCGCTCTGGAGAGAGCGGTGGCGCGAGCCAGGGAGGCGCAAGCATGAGAGGCGAGAAGATTCGAGTCCGCGCGACGGTGAACGGACAGCCCGTGGAGTTTCTCTGCGAGCCCCGGCAGAGTCTGCTGGAATGCCTGCGGGAGATCTTGGGTCTGACGGGGGCCAAGGAAGGCTGCAACGACGGCAACTGCGGCGCCTGCGCCGTGATTCTGAACGGCCGGCTCGTGAATTCCTGCCTGGTGCTGGGCGTCGAGGCCCAGGGGTGCGAGATTCTGACCATTGAAGGCCTGGCGCGAGACGGCGAGCTGCATCCCATCCAACGGGCCTTTCTGGAGGAAAGCGCCGTGCAGTGCGGCTTCTGCACGCCGGGGCTCATCCTGGCTACCAAGGCTCTGCTGGATCGCACGCCGGATCCCTCCGAGCAGGAAATCCGGCGGTGGCTGGCCAATCAACTGTGCCGGTGCACGGGCTACGACAAAGTGGTGCGCGCCGTGCGCCGGGCGGTGGGCATGCTTCGGGAGGCAACCACATGAGTCAGAGAAGCTACGCCGTGATCGGAACGCGCCCGGTGCGCCACGACGGCGCCGACAAAGTCACGGGTCGCGCCTTGTTCGGGGCCGACGTGCGCCTGCCGGGAATGCTCTACGGCTACGTGTTGCGCAGCCCGCACGCGCACGCGCGCATCCGCCGCATAGACACCAGCCGCGCGGAGGCCTATCCTGGCGTGATGGCGGTGGTGACGGCAGCCGATCTTCCCGAGGGGCCGGACCGCGTGGTCGAGATGGTCGAGGGCGCACTTCGCGTCAGTCACGTACGGGCCAACGTGCTGGCGCGCGGCAAGGTCCTCTACAGAGGACACGCCGTGGCCGCCGTGGCCGCCGTGAGCCCTCACGTCGCAGAGGAAGCCGCGCAGCTCATCGAAGTCGAGTACGAGCCGCTGACGCCGGTGCTCGACGTGCTGGATGCCATGCGCGAAGATGCGCCGCTGGTTCACGAAGATCTGCGCACGCTGGAGTTCGGTGAGCCGACCGGAAAAGTCAGCAACATCGCCAGTCATTTCCGCCACGAATTGGGAGACATCCAGCAAGGCTTCCGCGAAGCCGACGTAATCGTGGAACGGGAATTCCGCACCGTGATGGTGCACCAGGGCTATCTGGAGCCGCAGAATGCGACCGCGCTGTGGAACCAGGACGGCCGCCTCTACATCTGGACCAGCACGCAGGGCGGTTTCTCGGCGCGGGAGGCCATCGCCCTGGTGCTGGACCTGCCGGAGTCGCGCGTGCGCGTGACGCCGATGGAGGTAGGAGGCGGCTTCGGCGGGAAGATTCGCATCTACCTGGAGCCGGTGGCGGCCTTGCTGTCGAGGAAAGCCGGACGCCCGGTGAAAATCGTGATGCCGCGCCGCGACGTCTTCGAGGCTACCGGGCCGACGCCCGGCACGGTGATCCGCGTCAAGATGGGCGCGCGGCGCGACGGCCGCATCACGGCCGCCGAAGTCTGGATGGCTTACGAGACCGGCGCCTTCCCCAGCGGGCAGTGCGGCTTCGGCGCGCTCTGCATGCTGGCGCCCTACGACATCCCCAACGTGGTCATTGACGGCTACGACGTGGTGGTGAACAAGCCGAGCACCGCGCCCTATCGCGCGCCCGGCGCCACGCAGGCGGCCTTCGCAGCCGAAAGCGTGGTGGACGAGCTGGCCGAGGGGCTTCAGTTCGACCCCATCGAGTTTCGCCTGAGGAACGCTGCGCGCGAAGGAACGCGCCGCGCCGACGGGCTGAAATATCCGCGCATCGGGTGCGTGGAGGTGCTGGAAGCCATGAAGAGTCACCCGCACTACCACGCTCCGTTAGAAGGACCCAATCGCGGGCGCGGCGTGGCGATGGGTTACTGGTTCAACATCGGCTGGTATTCGAGCTGCACCCTGAGCGTGAACGCCGACGGCACGGTGAACTTAGTCGAGGGGTCGGTGGATTTGAGCGGGACGCGCACCAGCATCGCCATGCAGGCCGCCGAAGCTCTGGGGCTGGAACCGCATCAGGTCTACCCCACGGTGGCGGACACCGATTCGATCGGCCCCACAGCCGTCACCGGAGGCAGCCGCACGACGTTCGCCACCGGATGGGCGGCCTGGGAAGCAGCCCAGGACGTCATTCGCCAGATGAAGGCTCGCGCCGCGCTGCTGTGGGAAACCGAGCCGGACGCCGTGAGCTTCGAGCGCGGCGTGTTTCGCGCCGGGGACCGCGCGCTGAGCTTCCAGGAGCTGGCCGCGCGTCTGGAGGAGACCGGCGGGCCGGTGATCGGCCGCGGGACGGTCAACCCGAGTTCGGCAGGGGGTTCCTTTGCGGGCGCGATCGTGGACGTGGAAGTTGATCCGGAAACGGGTAAGGTTTCCATCCTGCGCTTCACCGCGGTGCAGGACGCAGGCACGGCGATTCATCGCGGCGCGGTCGAAGGTCAGATGCAAGGCGGGAGCGTGCAGGGCATCGGCTGGGCCCTGAACGAGGAGTATTTCCTGGGACCCGGGGGCGCGATGCTCAACTCCAGCCTGCTGGACTACCGCGAGCCGACCGCCGTGGATGTTCCGCCGATTGAAACCGTGATTGTCGAAGTTCCTGATCCGGACCATCCCTTCGGCGTGCGAGGGGTGGGCGAGGCGAACATCGTGCCTCCGCCGGCGGCGATCGCCAACGCCATTTATCGCGCCATCGGGGTGCGCCTGCGGCGGCTGCCGATGAAACCCTCTGCCGTCATGGAAGCGCTCTGGGCCAAGGAGGGCTGAGACGATGGCGACGGTCTTCATTCCCCCGCCGCTACAGGGGCTGACCGGCGGACGGGCGTCCGTCGAAGTCGAAGGCGCCACTGTGCGCGAGTTGCTGGAAAATCTGGAGAAGATTTGGCCCGGCCTGGCGGAGCGTCTGGCCGAAGGCGATCGCTTGCGCCCGCACGTGCGCGTGGCTGTGGACGGACGCATCAGCACGATGGGATTGCTCGAACGAGTGTCCGCATCAAGCGAGGTGCACTTCGTAGCGGCGGTTAGCGGCGGATAGAAACCTCCCTGCGCCGTGCGGAGGCACAGATCGGGACGGCTGGGGAGGCGCTGGCGATCGTTCAGGAAATCACTGCGCCGGGAGCGTGCACCTTCAAGAATGCGCGGATCCGTTCGAGGGCTTCCATCAGGTTCTGGTAGGAATTTGCGTAACTAAAACGCAGATAGCCCTCGCCGTACTCTCCGAAGGCGGTCCCGCTCAAACAGGCTACTCCGGCTTCTTCCAGGAGACCTTCGGCCAACTCGCGGGAGCTCAATCCTGTCCCCTGAATGTTGGCGAAAGCGTAGAAGGCGCCCTGAGGGCGGGCGCAGCGAAAGCCGGGCAGCGAGTTCAGCCCATCGCAGAAGGCGTCGCGGCGGCGTCGAAACTCGGCAACCATGCGGTCCACGGCATCCTGCGGGCCGTTCAGCGCGGCAAGGCCGGCGCGCTGGGTGAAGCTGGCGGTGCAGGAGTTCGAGTTGACCATCAATTTATTGACCGCCTCCACTAACCACACCGGCATGACGCCATAACCCATGCGCCAACCCGTCATGGCGTAAGTTTTTGAAAAGCCATCGAGCAGGATGGTCTTTTCCAGCATGCCGGGCAGACTGGCGATGGAGGCCGGGGGCTGCTCGTAATAAATGCGTGAGTAAATCTCGTCGGAGAGAATCATCAGATCGCGGTCGCGCACCATCTCGGCGATGGCGGCGAGGTCCTCGGGCGGGATGATGCCGCCGGTCGGGTTCTGGGGCGAGTTCAGAATGAGCATGCGCGTGCGGTCGGTGAGGCGATCGCGCAGTAAGTCCAGATCCATGGTGAAGCCGCGTTCCTCGATGAGCGGCATGGGAACGGGCACGGCGCCCAGGAAACGGATCATGGACTCGTAGATGGGAAAGCCCGGGTTCGGATAGATCACTTCGTCGCCTGGCTCCAGCAACGCCAGCATCGGGAAGAAGATGATGGGCTTACCGCCCGGGACGATGGCGACGTGTTCGGGTCCGACTTGAATCCGGCGTGTGCGGCTGACGTAAGCCGCCACAGCCTCACGCAAGTCGGGATAACCTTGCGTGGGACCGTAGTGCGTCCAGCCTTCATCCAGTGCCCGCTTGGCGGCTTCGATGATGTGGGCAGGCGTGCTGAAGTCAGGCTCCCCGATTTCCAGGTGGATGACGTTGCGTCCCTGGGCTTCCAGAGCCCTGGCGCGCACGAGAACGTCAAAGGCCGTCTCGGTGCCGAGGCGGGACATGCGTTCAGCCAGTTTCATCGAGTCTCTCCGCAAGATAAGTGTCGAACAATGGCGGTAAATTTGCGAGCCGGTGGCAGGAGGGTTCTCGGCCCAGGAAGTCGCGCCGTGGCGGGACGCTTATTGCGCTTCGTTGGACGCTGCCGCTCGCCATCCGCAGCGAAGGGCCGCCGCGCTCGCCATCCGGCTTGGTACGGACGAGCCGCCGGCCGACGCAGATACGCGCAGAAGACAGTGACGCGGTGCGTACCACCCCAGACGTGGCGGCGGGCCCAATTCCCTACCCCGACGGCGCAGGCCTCGATCACCTCTGCGAATTCTATCGCAGTCAAAGTGCCGAAAGCCTTGGGGGCCGGCGGCGGCCTGGCCATCTCCGCGGGCGTAGCGTGGCTGCCGGGCTCGAGGGCAAGGATCCGTGGAGCAGGGCGGAGCGACGTGCGCGCCAGGGCCGGCCACAGGAGGGCGTGAAGCGGGGTGGCCGATCCCGATTTGCCGCGGGGGCTCTCGGCTGTCGTCGCCGAGGCTGGGTCCCCTATAATCAGAGTAGCGCCGCCCAAAAAAGACCGGCTTCAATGCCATGACGCCATAACGGATTCCACGTTTGAACCGGCTGGAGCGTCATGGTTAGTGCAGGCGTAGTGCCATGGCGGCGGCGGTCCTTATGAGCGAAGCCCTCGAGCCGACGCTACAGGGCGTCCTGGAGTGGGAAAACCGGCTAATCGCCGACAACCTGCGGAGGATTTTTCTGCTGATTTACCGCATGGTGGGCAGCGTGGCCGATGCTCAGGACCTCACGCAGGAGACCTTCATCAAGGCGCTCCAGCGGCGAGACCAGCTCAAGGACGCCGAGCGAGCGGCGCAGTGGCTGTCGCGGATCGCGACCAACACGGCCATTGATTTTCTACGCCGACACGGGCGCGTCACCTGGTGCGAGTTCGATGAGGTAGGCGAACCGCTGCCCGACGCCGGCCGCACGCCCGAACAGATGCTGCTGGACTCCGAGCGCCGGGAGCTTTTGGAGGAAGCCTTGCAAAGGCTGACCCCGCGCGAGCGCGCAGCGCTGATCTTGCGCGACATCGAAGATCTCCCAGCCGAAGAAGTGGCGCGCCACCTGAACTGCTCGAAGGCCACCGTGCGATCGCACATTGCCAACGCCAGGGTGAAGTTCCGGCGTTTCCTGGCCAGGAGGAGTCACTGATGCACCCTAGCGAGGCCGATCTGGCGTTGTACGCGGGCGGCGAGTTGGGCTGGTGGCGGGGTTGGCGCCTGGCGCGGCACGTGCGAACCTGCGCGGCCTGCCGGCGGCAGGTTGCGGAATTCCGCCGCTGGCGCGAGTGGGTCCGTTCGCAGGATGAGCTGCCTGCCGGGATCAACTGGAACCGGCTGGCGGCCGAAATGAAGGCTAACATTCGTGTGGGATTAGCCGCGGGCGAGTGCGTCGGCCCGGCGAGGGAGTGGCGGCCGCGCTGGCGGGCAGCCGCGCTGGCGTTTCCCGTTCTGGTGATCGTGCTGGCCGGTTGGCTGTTGCAGGTCTGGCATCCCCCGCTGCGGCGGGCAGCGCCGCGCGGTGTGATCGTAGCAGCCACTTCGACCGGCGTTGAGCTCCGACAGGGTGGCGCCGCCCTGACGTTACTACATCCGCAGGCCGCCGGCGTGAGCCGGTTCGCCAGCGGCGGCGGCGTACGGACGCGGTATGTAGACGCCGAGACCGGCTACGTGACGATTAGCCATGTTTACGCGGAGTAAGTTCATCGGTTGGCTGCTGTCCGGCGCGGTGCTGGCCTGGTCGCAGACCGGCCCGGCATCCGCGACGAGCACGCTGAAAGTCAATCTCCCAAAGGACGCCCCGGTGGCAGTGGTGGGCGCCGATTGGGGCGAGTCGCGCACCAGCGTGCGGGGCAGCGCCTTGCTGCTGGATCTGCACACGTCCCTGACGCTGCGCAACCTGAGTGCGCGCCGGATTCGCGGCATCACGTTATTGGTGCTGGCGCAGGCGGTGACCCCGGGAGGCCGCGCCTCAGTGAGCGTGCCAGGCCTGGATGTGCAGCCCGGCGAGACTTTTCCGGTGCGTTTGGATTTGCGCCTCCTGCGACCGGGAGGAGGCAGCGGCCCGCTGGTCGAGGTGGAGCTGGACGGGGTGCTCTTCGACGATCTCTCGTTCTACGGGTCGGATCGGCTGTCGTCGCGACGCCAGATGACAGCCTGGGAGCTGGAGGCGCGACGAGATCGGCAGCACTACCGGAGGGTGCTCGAGTCGCAGGGGCCGGAAGCCCTGCGGGAGCAGATGCTGGAGATCCTGGCGGAGCGGCCGCGTCTGGACGTGCAGGTGGTCCGGCGCGGCGTGGCCACGGCGGTCGCGCCCCGGAGCGAGCAACTGATGCAATTCGCCTTTCTGAATTTGCCCGGTGCGCCTCTGGAACTGGTGCGGGGCGAGGCGTTGGTGTCCGGCTCCGAGGCGCGGTCTCCTCGCATCGAGGTCGCGAACCGTTCCAATCGCTCGGTTCGGTATTTCGAGGTCGCGTGGCTGCTGCGCGACCGGCAGGGCAGAGAGTTCTATGCCGGCTCGCTGCCGGGATCCCCCGAGCTGCCGCTGCCCCCCGGACGTCGGGAGCAGGCCACGCAGAATCTGGCGTTCCGCTTCGCTTCCGCCTCGGGGCAACCGCTGGCGATCCACGATTTGACCGGGCTGCTCACGCAGGTCGAGTTCACTGACGGGACGATCTGGCTTCCTGATCGCAAGGCGCTGGAGGACCCGCGCTTGCGGCGCGCGCTACCCCCTTCGGCGGAGGAACAGAGGCTCGCCGAGGTCTATCGGAAGCGCGGGCTGGCGGCGGTGATCGAGGAATTGAGGAACCGCTAAGCCAAAGCGCCGCCGAAGGTTGTCCCGAAGGAGGCGAAACCTGATCCCCGCCCGCCACCCCCGGTGCAGCGCCTCCACGACCCGCGCACTTTTTGGGATCCTTTTGCCCGCCGGTGTACTACAATAGAAGCGGTTCATACAGGTCTCATGCGGTGACGTCATCGTCAGGAGGTGAGGCCGTGTTCGAAAGCCTTGATGAGCACATCAAGCACGATCAGGCGCTCGAAAGCACCCCGGCGCAGCGAATCTTGCGGTGGGGACTCGCGTTGGTGGTCACTCTGGTCGTCATTGGGGGTCTTTACTTAGCAATTCAGATGCTGGAGGGATGAGCGCGGAGACTTCCGCTGGGATGCCGGCACGACACGATCGGTAGCAAGACGGGAAGATCGCCGATCACCTCCCGCAAAGGTCGTGACCTGATCTTTGGGTGATCGAGCCACAGACGGTGCATCAGGGGTCCACGCGACTTCGCAGGGGAGGTGAGCGCGGGGAAACCCGCTGGCGGGCCAACAGAGAGTTATCCCAGGAATCCTCACGGAGTCGGGACCTTTTGACGCCACTCCCCGCATGGCCGGGACAGCCTGACTGTGTGTCCGCGGCGCGCAACCGGCAGCAAGAAATAACCGAGAGAGTCCTTCAGGCGGGGAAACCTCCAATGGGTGTCGACAGCCATTACTCACCGGGGCTGGCATAGGAGACGAGAGCCCGGCTTGCCGCAAGCCGTCCGGGCCGTCCAGAAAAACCAAGGACCGGATGCGCCAGAGCCCTCCGGGGTGTTGCCGGTTGCTAACGCGGTGCGTTATAAGTGGGATGGGCGATAACGCGCCGCGTTATGACGCGCCTCATCAAGCGCTACGACAACCGCAAGCTTTACGACACGCACGCCAGGTCCTACGTCTCCCTGGAGGATCTGGCGGCGCTCATCCGACAGGGCTACGAGCTCCAGGTTGTGGATAACTCCACCGGCGTGGACATCACCGCTCAGACTCTCACCAAAGTCATTTTGGAGACTTCCCGCCCCTGGCTGCCCTCGGAGGTGCTCCACGAACTGGTGCGCTGGGGCGGAAGGATGATGTACACCACGGCCGGGGAGCTGGAGCGCGGCTTTGACGGGCTGCTCATGAAGTCGTTGGAACGGCTGGGCGTGGTGCGTGAGATCCGACGGCAATTCGAGCAGTTGTACGAGCGACTCGCAAGTTTGGAAAAGCTGACTGGCGAGTTGAGCGCGGCGCTGAATGAGTCGCCGGGAGGTGAAAGGCATGCCGGAAGACACGTTGAAGGACCCGACTTCGCAAGTATCCGAACAAGGCAGTCCGGGCACGAAGGCTGAGACGACGGCCGGCGAGAGAGTCGGCGGCGCCCGCTTGGTGGGCCTCGCAGCACTGGGGGCGCTCGCGGCGATCGCCGAGGGCAGCGGTCGGCTCTTCCAGGCCCTGGTCGAGAAAGGCGAACAGTGCGAGCCGCAAGCCCGACAGCGGCTAAAGGCCGTTGGCCGTAGGGTCGGGCGGGCGGCCGGCTTGGTGGAAAACGCTGCACGGGGCCTCGGAGAGCGCGTGCGCGGCCTCGCGGAGCGGACCGAAGGGGCGCTGGATGAGAGGGTCGCCGCTGCGCTGCGCCGAGCTGGTTTGCCGACCCGCGAGGAAATCCAGGCTCTCATCGCGCGCCTGGACGCACTGAACCAGAAGCTGGAGGCGTTGCGGGAACGCCTGCAACAGGAACGGAGTCTGGGAGCTTGAAGGATCCTGAGCGCGGAGCGGCCCTCGGCTTCCCAGCTCTCCGGTCGTTGGAGCGCAGAGCGGGCCCGGCACCACGTCGGAGGTTTCTCACGCGCGAGGGACGGCCGGGCGCGGGATTCTCATTCGCCCAGGGCCGACAGAGGCGGCAGGCCCGAGACGAGGGCGAGGCGTGGCGGACCTGTGACGCGGTGAGGGCGCGCGGGGAGGGACTCGGCTGCCGATCGCCGCATCGGGCCGATGGGACGGCGCTTCAAACGTGTGCAGTGCGGCGGAGCGGCATGTTATAATCAAGCTCACACTTCGTTCAAGACTTTTCTGGCGGCCACGGACATGCATCCGGTCTCCATCAAGGATGTGGCGCGCGCGGCCCGGGTCTCGCACTCCACGGTTTCCCGCGCCCTGCGCGGCAGCCCTCTGGTCAACCCCAAGACCGCCGCTCGCATCCGGCGCATCGCGCAAAAACTCGGCTACCTGCCGAGCGCGCTGGGCCGTAGTTTGAAAACCCGCCAAACGCATACGTTCGGCGTGGTGGTCAACACCATCGCCGACCCCGTGATGGCCGAGCTGGTGGCGGGCATCCAGGAAGTCAGCAATCGCGCCGGCTATTCCATCCTGCTCGCGGAGTCGCATTGTGACCCTGATCGCGAGATGCGCGCCGTGCGTTCCTTGCTGGAGCACCGGGTGGACGGCGTGCTGGTGGCTGCGTCGCGGGTGGGCGCCGAGTACCGACCCTTGCTCGAACGCCTCCAGGTGCCTATCGTGCTGGTGAACAACCAGCATCCGCAGCCGTGCCCATACGCCATCAGCATTGACAGCCTGCCTGCGGCGCGCGCCGTCACCGAGTACCTGATCGGCCTGGGACACCGGCGGATTGCTTATATCGGGGACCGCTTCGGCTACCAGACCGACGTGGAACGCTTTAGCGGATACGTAGAAGCCCTGCGCGCTCACGGGATCGAACCGCGGCCGGAACTGGCGGTCAAAGGCGACGGCATGATCACCGGGGGCGTCGAGGCCATGAGCGCGCTGCTCGAGATCCGCAACCCGCCGAGCGCCGTCTTCTGTTACAACGATCTGACCGCCATCGGGGCCATGCGCGCCATCCGAGCGCGCGGCATGCGTGTCCCGGACGATATCTCGGTGGCGGGCTTCGACGATCTGTTCATCTCGGCGGACACCCATCCCCCGCTGACCACGGTGCGGCAACCCAAGGTGCATATGGGCGCTCTGGCGGCCGAGACCCTGTTAAAACTTCTGGCCGGCGAACCATGCACTCAAGATCTGCGGGTGCCGGGAGAGCTGGTGATCCGCGAGTCCACGGCGCCTCCGCGCCGAACCGAGTCTTAGGAGCCCCATGAGAGCCCATCGCTACTGGATCGCATTTCTATTGAGTCTCGGCGTCGCCTCCGCCCAGGTGCGGCTCATTGCGCACCGGGGCGGCGTCGTAGAAGGGGCCTTCATCGAGAACAGCCCGGCCTCGGTGGAAGAAGCCATCCGACGCGGCTACTGGATGATCGAGGTGGATGTGCGCCTCTCGCGCGACGGCCGCATGGTGATGCAGCACGACGAGAACTTCCTGCGCTATTACAAAGAGCCGGCCTTGGTCGCCGAGCTCCCCTGGGACCGCATCGTGCGTCTGCGCGCTGACCCGGGAGGCTCGCGTCCCCTCCAGTTTCACGAGCTGGCGGCGCTGGCCTGCGGGCGCATCCGGCTGATGATGGATTTGAAGGACCCGAAGTGGCCGCCCGCCGCCCTCCAGGAGTTGGAGCGGGTGCTGAAAGAGAACGACCTACTGGAGAGCGCCTGGTTCATTTCCAACGACCAGGCCAAAGCCTATTTCAAGGGCAAGGCGCGCGTCTCCGTGAACCGCGCCGAGCTGCGCCAGGCTATCGAGCGCGGCGAGCCGGTTTCGAAACTCTACTTCTTGTTTTTTCACGGGCGCGATTTCACGCCGGAAGACGTGGCCCTGGCGCAACGTGCGGACGTTCCCGCCGTGCCCAGCATCAATATCTTTCACTACCCCGAGGGCGATCACTTCGCGCAAGCACGCCGCGACATCGAGCGCCTGTGCAAGTTGGGCGTCACCTACTTCCAGATTGATTCGGTCTATGATCGCTGGCTGCGCTGAAAAGCTCGCGGGCGGCCGCCTGACGTTGAACTTCAGGGCAACCGCTTCAGACAGAGGAACCAATCCAGGCACCGCACGTCCTGGCCGGCCGCAGCGACACGCTCCTGAGCCGCACCGCAGGAGCCTGGCGGCGGAAGGATGACCTCCTCACCCGGCTGCCAGTTGGCCGGCGTCGCCACGCCATGGGCGTCCGCGGTCTGAAGGGCGATCAGCAGCCGCTTGATCTCTTCCATGTTGCGCCCGGCCGACAGCGGGTAGTACAGGATGGCCCGGATCTTGCCGAGCGGGTCGATGAGAAAGACCGCTCGGACGGCATGGGTGGTGCTGGCGGCGGGTTGGAGCATGCCGTACTTGCGCGCCACGTCCATGGTCAGATCCGCGATGACCGGGAAGGTGACCTCCAGATGTTTCATGCCACGGAACTCGATTTTTTCTTTGATGGTCCGCAGCCAGGCGATGTGGCTGTAGATGCTGTCAATCGAGAGACCCAGCAGCTCGCAATTCAGGGCGCGGAATTCCTCCTGCATGCTGGCGAAGGTCATGAATTCGGTGGTGCAAACGGGCGTAAAATCCGCCGGATGGCTAAAGAAGATGACCCACTTGCCTTTATAGTCGTCGGGAAAGCGAATGTGGCCTTGCGTGGTCTCCGCCTCGAAGGCGGGGGCGTCCTCACCGATCAATGGCAAACGATTTGCGGTTTCCGACATAGCTTCCTCCTGGGCTCAGCCCTCGGCGCGATCCGCCGGGGCGGGCGTACGAACGTAGAATCGCGTGCGCATGAGAGCGCCGGTGGCCGGGCTTTTCGGCTCTCGGCGACCGAGGCGCGCCATGCAGAGTATAGGATGCACAAACCCGAAAAAAGATTCCAGTTTCGAAGCGGCCGCCGCCGGGCTGGAGCGCGTCGGGAAACCGCTGCGCCGGAACGCTTACCCGTACAATGGAAGTGTGAGGATCCTGCTGTTCAGCGGCAAGGGGGGCGTAGGCAAGACCAGCCTGGCGGCGGCCACGGGACTGCGCCTGTCGCAGTTGGGCTACCGCACCATGGTCATGAGCGTGGACCCGGCGCACAGTCTGGCGGACTCTTTTGACCTGGGGACCGATCTGTTCCACGGGCAGACCGACGAGCCGTTCCCGGTGGCCGAGCGCTTGTTCATCCAGGAAGTTAATATCCAGAAGGAGATCAAGCGCCACTGGAAAGAGATTTCCTCCTATGTGATCTCGGTGCTGCGCACCACGGGCATCAGCGATGTGGAGGCCGAAGAGCTGGCCATCCTGCCGGGCATGGAAGAGCTCAGCGCCATGATGTACATCAATCAGTACCGGCGCGAGAACCGCTATGACGTGGTGGTGCTGGACGCCGCGCCCACGGCCGAATCCATGCGATTCGTCAGCATGCCGACGACGCTGGACTGGTACATGAAGCACATCTTCCCTTTCCAGCGCAGTCTGCTGAAAGCCGTCCGCCCGATCGCCAATCGCGTGGCCCCCTTCGAGATGCCCTCCGACAGTTACTTCGCCAACATTCAGGCGCTGTTCGAGCGGTTGGAAGGGGTGGACACGTTGATGGAGGATCCCGAGACTACCAGCGTGCGGCTGGTGACCAATCCGGAGAAGATGGTGCTGCGTGAGACGCAGCGCGCATTCGTGTATTTTTCCCTGCACGGGATGACGGTGGATACGGTGATCGTGAACCGCGTTCTGCCGGAGGCCGTCAGCGACGCCTGGTTTCAAGAATGGCGTTCCTCGCAGGCCGCCATTCTCCAGGAGATCGAGGAGTACTTTGCGCCCGTGCCGGTGCGGCGCGTGCCGCTGTTCAGTCACGAGGTGCTGGGGATCGAGAGGCTGGAAGAGCTGGCGCGAGCGCTGTATGCTGAAGGCGAAGACCCGTCGGCTGTGGTTCGCCGGGAACGGCCGTACCAGTTCGTGAAGCGGGATGGAACCTATGAAATCCGCATGCTGATGCCGTTTGCGGCGCGCGGTGAGGTCGGCCTGTTTAAGAAAGGGGACGAGTTGGTAATCGAAGTCGGCACGGTGCGCAGACATGTCGGACTGCCGACCTCGATGGCCGCTCTGAAGCCCTCGCGCGCTCGCTTGGAAAACGGGCTTCTTACGGTTGAAATGAAAGAGGAGGTGCACTCATGAACCAAGGCGCGACCACCGAATCCGGGCGCGGCGCGGCTGCCGGGACCTGCCTGTGTTGCGAGGCCCAGCGGCTGATCGCGCAGATGTTTCGGCTGCCGGAACCCACAAGGCAACACCTGCGCAATTCGCGCATCGAGTTTCTGAAGGCCATTCGCTCGCTGATTGACGAGCGGATCGCGCAGCTCGCCCGCCCCGAGGCGAAGGGCACGAAGGTGGCTGTCGAGTGAGCGGGCGGCCAGTCATTGGAAGCGGAAGCGGCGTGCCGCGGCCCAGCCGGCTGCCAGGGTGGCAGTCGCCATGACCGCGAGGTGAGGGAGGGTCGCTGCGGCCGGCTCTCCGAAGCTCACCAGTTTGTGGAGGGCGTCCATGGCCCATCCCGTGGGCAACAGCAGTGCAAGCTTTTGCGCCCACAGGGGGGTGATTTCGATCGGCCACCAGCAACCGCCCAACGCAGCCAGCAAGTTTGCCGAAATCACTCCCAAGCCGATGACCTGGCGCTGGCTGCGCGCTAGACTCCCTAAGAGCACGCCCAGCATGGCGGTCAGGGCGGCGTAACAGGCCAGCAAGACAACCACCGCCGGCCAGTGGGCGCCCCAGTGCACTTTGAACAAGAGCGTGCCCGCAGCCATCGAAAAGCCTACCTGCACCAATCCCAGGATCCAGCGCGAGGCGCACTTGCCGGCGACGATCGCCCCGCGCGACAGCGGCGCAGCCGCGAGCCGGCGCAGGATTCCTTGATCTCGCTCGATCACCAACCAGACGCCGCCGGTGATCAGGGTGGTGAGGAGCACAAACATGACCATGTTTCCAGGCACAGCTTGTTCAAAGCCTGCCGGCGGACGGCGGCGGGGACCAGCCGATTCCACCCTCAGCGTGATGAGCCGCGGCTTGCGGTCCAGCTCGACGAGCGCCTGGGCGTCGGGCGCGCCACCGGCGTCGGAGACCACGATCAGGTCGGCGAGAACGGTGTAGACGGCGCGAGCCACCCGTAGCCTGTCGTACTCTAGCCCGATTCCTTCCCCGGCCAGGGTGAGCGCCACGGTGGCCTGCCGGCCGGCCGTTACTTTATCGGTAAAGTGAGGGGGAATCGTAAGGCGCCGCCTGTACCGGGCCTGCAAGGCTTCATCGGAGACGCGGACCACGCGGTAGTGCCGCTCGAGACGTCGCGCAAGGTGGTCCGCGAGGAAGCCGGCGTTGTCAGGCGCCAGTAAGGCGATCGCCTCGCGCGTCGCCGGCCGGCCGTACCCTCCGGAGGTCGCGCCGATGATGTAGAAGAAGACCAGGGGCATGAAAAAGGCCCACACCCAGGTCTCGCGGGCGCGAAACATGAGGGCCAGATCTTTCCGGGCCAGGAACGCCACTGCGCCGAGCGTTTTCATGGCTTCACCCCGCAAAGCCTCGGCGGAGACGCCGGGCGGCCAGGAGAAACGCCGCCGCGCCGACGGCCAGCAACATGGCGGCCGCCATGGCCAGTTGCGTGGGAACCACAGTCCCCTCCAGGATCTGTCTGAGCTGGACCAAGGCCCAGCCGTTCGGCGTTCGTCGTCCGATGCGCGCCAGCCAGTCCGGCATCGCTTCGAATGGGAAGAAGCTCCCGCCCACCAGGGCCAGCGGCATCCCCACCATGTTCCCCAGCAAGTTAGCCGCCCGCTCGCTGCGGGCGTAAAGCTGAAGCAAAGCTAGCAGCAGGAAGAAGACAGAACCGGCGAGGGTGCTCCAGAGCGTCCCGGCCGGCAGGCCACCGGCAGGCGCTCCGGCGACCCACAGGGCAGCGGCCAGCCCCCCGAGCGACACCAAGAAGATCACGGCCGCGGCAGCCAGCAGCTTGCCTGCCAGAAGCGAAGAAGCCGCCCGGGGCGAGGCCAAAAGCCTCCGCAGGGTCCCATAGCGATGCTCCTTCCAGAAGTCTGCACTGAGGCCGACGGCTATGAACAGCAGCGCCAGAAAGACCAAGCCCGGACCTAAGGCGGCCGCGAAGTTAGTGCGCAGGGGCGACTTCGGCCGGTCCACCTGAACGTCGAGCCGGATGCGCAACGGCTCCAACCAGCTTCCCAGCCGTCGTCCCGCGCGGTGCATGCGGATGCTCAGATCCGCGATGGCGGCGTCGGAGAAGGCCTCCGCGCCTCCGGGCGGTCCCTCCGCAAGGACCCGCAATTCCTCGCCCAGGAGCGCCTGCAAATAGAATGCGCCGTCCACCAGCACGGAGAGCGTTTCTTCGATGATGGCGGGCACGATGCGCTGCGAGGGGTTCGTGATGAGAGTCAACTGAGCGGCCTCGCCGGCCAGCAGGGCGCGGCCGAAGCCCTTGGGGATGATCAGCAGGGCCGAGGCGGCGCCGCGGCGGATCTTTGCCTCCGCTTCGGCACGCGGCAGCTTCTCGATGAGCAGCATCTGCGCCAGAGGACCCTGGCGAAACGCGCCGACCAACAGGGCGCTGCCGAAGGTGGAGTCTTCGTCGGCCACCAGCAAACGTCCTTGCGGTCTGGTTTCGCCGCGGCCAAACATCACCCACAAAAGGGCGAGCACAACGAGCGGGATCCCAAGCCACAGCGCCAGCGCCAGCGGGTCCCGCCGCAGGCGGCGCATGTCTTTGAGCGCGCTGGCTAAGACGAAGCGCACGGCTACTCCCTGAGTTCTCTGCCTGTCAGCTTGAGGAACAGGCTTTCCAGACTGGGTTGCGTGAGGGTGGTCTCCCGGACCTCGGCCCCGGCTCCGTTCAGGGCGGCCAGCACGGCCGGCAGGCGACGCGGGGCCTCCGGCAGCGCCAGCACCATGTGCCCGTCGTCAGCGTGAACGACCTCAACATCCTTCATGGATCCCAGCGCAACGCGCACAGCTTCCAGGGAAAAAGCACCGCTCAGGCGCAGCAGATCTCGTTCGCCCAGCATTCTGCGCAGTTCCGGCAGCGTTCCTTGAGCCACCAGCCTGCCGCGGTCAATGATGCCCAATCGGTCGCAGAGCGATTCGGCCTCCTCCATGTAGTGGGTGGTGTAAAGCACCGAGACGCCGGCGCGCGCTTCAGCTCGAATCAGCTCGAGCAGGTGGACGCGGCTCTGTGGATCCACGCCCACGGCGGGCTCGTCAAGCAACAGCACGCGGGGTTTGTGGAGGATGCTGCAAGCAAAATTCAGGCGCCTGCGCATGCCGCCGCTGAAGTTGCGCACGGCCTCCCGCGCCCGCTCCGCCAGGCCGATGAGGCGGAGGGCCTCCTGGACCCGCTCGCGGAGCACGGCGCCCCGCAGGCCGTAGACGCCGCCCCAGTAAGCCAGGTTTTCGTAAGCGGACAGCTCCTCATACAGAGCGATCTCTTGCGGCGCCAAGCCGAGGGAACGGCGGGCCGCGGGACCGTCGCTTTGAACGTCGTGTCCCATCACGCGCACCCGGCCTGCGGTGGGCGTCAACAAGCCCGCGATGCAGTTGATTGTGGTCGTCTTACCGGCGCCATTGGGGCCCAACAGGCCGAAAATCTCCCCCGGCCGTACGACAAAAGAGACCGAATCCACCGCGGTCAGCTCCCCGTAGCGCTTCGTCAATCCCTCGACCTCGATCATGCGGAGCTCCTCTTGAAAGGTAACGCGCCTTCCGCAGGCGGCGCCCACACCCTCCTGTGTACTACGCAGGAAAGCGTAAAGGGTTCCGCCGTGGGGCGGTTTTCTTTGGGCGGACCGGGCGTGGTCCTCAGCGACTGCGGGGAGAGGCCTCCGCCGTGCAGCGCCGATGGGGCCGGCCGGACACTGTGCGCCCGTGCCGGCCCACGCAGACTCAGGACAGGCGGTGCGCTCGGCGGCGACAGCGGTGCGCATGCCCGCGCTATGCTGATGAGTTATGCGAGTGATTGCGTTCAACGGCAGCGCGCGCAAGGACGGCAACACCGCCATCTTGCTGCGCTATGTGCTGGAGGAGTTAGAGCGCGAAGGCATCCAAACCGAGCTGATCCAGTTGAGCGGCGCCAAGATCCACGGCTGCCTGGCTTGCCGCACGTGCTTTTCCCGCAAGGACCGTCGCTGCGCCCAGAAAGACGACATGGGCAACGTCTTCATCGAGAAGATGGAGGCGGCCGATGGAATCCTGCTGGGTTCGCCGACCTACGTGGCGGACATCTCGCCGGAAATCAAAGCCCTGATTGATCGGGCCTGCATGGTGGCGCGCGCCAACGACGGCCTGCTCCGGCGCAAGGTGGGCGCCGCCGTGGTCGCGGTGCGACGCGCCGGCGCCATTCACGCTTTCGACGCTCTCAACCACTTCTTCCTGATCACGGAAATGATCATCCCTGGTTCCTCTTACTGGAACATCGGAATCGGGCGCGAGAAGGGCGAGGTGGAGAAAGACGCCGAAGGCATCCAGACCATGAGGACGCTGGGCCACAATATGGCATGGTTGCTGCATCGGCTGCACGCCCCGTCGCCTGAGGGTTGAGGGGCCGGATGCGGCGAACCTACTTGATCCTTCTTCCCATCCTGCTGGCCGCGCAGCCACCGGGCCTGCTCGACCCCGAACCGTTCCGGCGCCACGTCGAGTTCTTCAACGCGATGGCCCCCGAGGAGGTCGTCAACTGGATTCCCGACGCGGCGGCCTGGGAGTGGATGAAGCAGAACATCCCGCTGTTCACCTGCCCGGACAGCGACGTCGAGCAGACCTACTATTACCGCTGGTGGGCCTTCCGCAAACATATCAAGAAGACTCCCTCGGGGTTCATCATCACCGAGTTCCTGAAGCCGGTGCGGCACGCCACCGACCACAACGCCATCAGTTGCGCTCTGGGTCACCACATCGCCGAAGGCCGCTGGCTGCGCGACCGGCGCTACCTGGATGAGTACCTGAACTTCTGGCTGCGCTCCGGAGAAGGCGGAGGCTTGCAACGGCATTTTCACCAGTACAGCGGCTGGGTGGCCGCAGCGGCCTACGAACGCTGGCTGGCGGACGGGCAGACTGCGCATCTGCTGTCCCTGCTCGATGCGCTGCTCCTGGATTACCGCACCTGGGAGCGCGAGCGGCGGCGCAGCGACGGGTTGTTCTGGCAGTTCGACGTGCGCGACGGCATGGAGGAATCCGTCAGCGGCTCCCGAACGCGGCGCAACGCCCGGCCTACGATCAACAGCTACATGTACGGCAACGCCCGGGCGCTGGCGCGCATCGCGGCCCTGGCGCGCAATCGGCCGCTGGCGCGCGAGTTCGAGGCCGAAGCCGAGCGGTTGCGGCGACTGGTCGAGCAGAAGCTGTGGGATCCGCAGGCCAAGTTCTTCAAGACGCTGCTTGAATCCGGCGAACTGGCCGACGTGCGGGAGCTGGCGGGCTACACGCCGTGGTATTTCCACTTGCCCACGCCGGGCCGCGGATACGAAGAAGCCTGGAAGCAACTCATGGATCCGGGCGGTTTCTTCGCTCCCTACGGGCCGACCACCGCCGAACAGAGACACCCCGGGTTTCGCGTCGCCGATCGGGGAGACGACTGCCAGTGGAACGGCCCGAGCTGGCCCTTCGCCACCACGGTGGCGCTGAAAGCGCTGGCCAACGTGCTGCACGATTACCCGCAGCGCGCCATCAGCCGCGCCGACTACTGGCGGACCTTCCTGATTTACACCCGAAGCCACCGCCTGAAATTGCCGGACGGAAGGGTGATCCCGTGGATTGACGAGAACCTGAATCCATTCACGGGCGAGTGGTGGGCGCGGACGCTGAAAATCCGCAAGGGGACCTTTTACGGGCGCGGCGACCACTACAACCACTCCGGCTACGCGGACCTGCTGATCACGGGCCTGATCGGGCTGCGGCCGCGGGCGGACGAGCGGGTGGAGGTTGACCCGCTGCTCGAAGAGAACATTTGGGACTGGTTTTGTTTGGATCGAGTCCCCTATCACGGGCGCAGCCTGAGCGTAGTTTGGGACCGCACGGGCCGCAAGTTCGGCCGCGGCGCAGGATTCGCCCTCTACTGCGACGGGCGCCGCATCGCGCGGGCGCCGCATCTCGGCCGCTTGGTCGCGCGGCTGCCCCGCTAAGCAGCGCCCCGGCGGCTCGACTACCATGGGGATGGTGAGGCCGTTGGCGCCAGAGGATCCGAAAACGCTGGACATCGCGGAGATCAACCGGCGGGCGCAGGCCTTCGAGCGTGAGCTGGAGGCTGCTCGGCGGCGCATCGAGCGCCGGGGCCAAGAAATCGCCTGGTACCCTTACCGCTCGTTGAGCGGGCTGGCGCTGTTGGAGAAACTGCTGACCGGCGAGCATCGGCGCCTGTTGGCGCTGGCGGGCGAAGATCCGCTGCTGGATCTGGGTTGCGCGGACGGGGAGCTGGCCTTCTTTCTGGAGTCGCTCGGCTTTCAGGTCCACGCCGTAGATTACCCGGACACCAACTCCAACGGCATGCAAGGGGTGCGTGCGCTCAAGCGGGAACTGAACTCTTCGGTTGAGATTCTGGCGGTAGATCTGGACTCGCAGTTCACGCTGCCCGGCCACCGCTACGGTCTGGCGTTCTTTCTGGGCACCCTGTATCATCTGAAGAATCCGTTCTACGTGATGGAACGGCTGGCCACGCACGCGCTCCATTGCGTGCTGAGCACGCGCGTGGCGCGCTTCGCCGCCGACCGGCGCACCGAGATCCGCGATCTGCCCGTGGCCTACCTGCTGAATCCGGGCGAAGCCAATCAGGACTGGACGAACTACTGGGTGTTTTCCGAAGCGGGCTTGAAGCGCCTCATCCAGCGCACCGGCTGGCGAATCCTCGACTTCATGACCACGGGCAACACCACGCGCTCGGACCCGGTCAGTTGGGAAGGCGACGAGCGAGCCTTCTGCTTGCTGAAGAGCGTGCCTGCCGAGACCGCTCGTGCGGCCGAGCTGATCCGCGGCTGGCATGAACTGGAGTATGGCTGCTGGCGCTGGACCGAGCGGCAGTTTGCCGCCCTGCTGCGCGTGCCGCCGGAGCGGCCGCGCCTCAAGCTGAAGCTTTGCTTCTTCTTGCCGGAAGCGGTCATCACGCGTTTGGGAGCGATCTCGCTGGCGGCTTCCGTCAACGGCGCGCCGCTGGAGCCGGAGACCTACACGCGCCCCGGGGAATACGTCTTTGCCCGCACTTTGCCGTCGCGCTTGGAGGCGGGGGAACGGCTGCTGGCGGAGTTCAGCCTCGATCGGGCTCTGCCGCCCGATGAGGAGGACCCGCGCGAGCGCGGCTTGATCGTCTCCTCGCTCGGCCTGGAATAGGGCTCTAGCGCCCCAGGCCCAGACGACAGAGATGTTCCTCCAGGGCGCGACGTTCCTGGGCCACGTAGGCGCGGTTGCGCCGCGTCAGCTCGTCGAAGTCCACCTGGTGAGCGTCGAACTCGGGTCCGTCCACGCACGCGAAGCGGACCTTGCCTCCCACCGTCACCCGGCAACCGCCGCACATGCCGGTACCGTCCACCATGATGGGATTGAGGCTGGCGAAGGTGGGCACACCCCACTGGCGCGTGAGTTCCGCGGCGGCGCGCATCATGGGGATCGGCCCGATGACGTGCGCGGCGCCGATGGCCTCCGGGTGCGAGGCGCGCCAGTGCCGCATCAAGTCCACCACCGTGCCGTGGAATCCTGCTGAGCCGTCGTCGGTGGACCACAACAGCTCGTCGCTGGCGGCGCGCAATTCCTGATCCAGAATGATGTGAGCCGTGGATCGCGCTCCGCAAAGTGCAGTCACGCGGTTGCCGGCCTCGCGGAAGGCGCGCGCCACGGGGAGCAGTTCGGCAACGCCGACGCCGCCGCCGACGCAGAGAACGTGTCCGAGCTTCTCGATGGTCGCGGGCAAGCCCAGGGGGCCCAGCACGTCGGCCATGCGCTCGCCGATTTCCAGATCCGCTGTGATGCGGGAAGTCTTGCCGACGGCCTGCACCACCAGCACAATGGTTCCGCGTGTGGGGTCGCCGTCCACCAGCGTTAGCGGGATGCGTTCGCTCTCCGGCGTGGGCCGCACAATCACGAATTGCCCGGGTTTCCAGCGCCGAGCGATCTCGGGCGCCTCCACTTCCAGCCACGAGATCTCGGGCGTCAGCCGCCGCTTGGCCGTGATGCGATAGCTGGGCGCCGTCAGGATGGTGGGGCGAGCATCGCCGGTGCGGAACTCGGCGCGGCGCTCCTGGCGCAGGGTTTGGTCAATCGCCTCAGCCGCCGCGCGGCCGTCGCGCATGGCCAGGATCACGGTAGATCCTCCGCGCACCACGTCGCCGCCCGCGAACACGCGGGGCAGGCTGGTGCGCCCGGCCTCGTCCACCGCAATCTTGCCGCGCTTGGTGATGAGCTCCGGCGTCACGCGCTGGATGGTGGGATTAGGGCTCTGACCGATGGCCATCACGATGGTGTCCACCGGCATGCGGTACTCCGATCCGGGAATCGGGATGGGCGCCGGGCGTCCGGATTCATCCGGCTCGCCAAGCTGCATGCGGATGCACTCGATCTCCTTCACAAAGCCGTTCTCGTCGCCGAAGATGCGAACCGGCACAGCGAGGAATTCGAAACGCACGCCCTCTTCCTCAGCATGTTCGACCTCCTCGGCTCGGGCGCGCAGCTCCGCCCGTCCCCGGCGGAACATGATGATGGACTCGCTGCCCAGGCGCTTGGCCCACCGGGCGGCGTCCATGGCGGAGTTGCCGCCGCCCACAACCACGGTGCGCCGGCCCACGCGCACGGGAGTGTCGCTGGCGGGGAACTGGTAGGCCTTCATCAGATTGATCCGGGTGAGGAACTCGTTGGCGGTGTACACGCCGACCAGATTTTCGCCCGGAATGCCCATCAGGTGCGGCAGCCCGGCCCCGGTGCCCAGGAAGACCGCATCGAAGCCGGCGTCGAACAGCTCCTGAAGGGTACAGGTTTTGCCCACGATGAAATCCGTGCGGAACTCCACACCCATGGCGCGCAAATGGTCCAGTTCCTCGCGGATGATGTCCCGCGGCAATCGGAAGGGCGGGATGCCGTAGGCCAGCACGCCGCCCAGCTCGTGCAGAGCCTCGAGGATGGTGACCTGGTAGCCTTTGCGCACCAGATCAAAGGCCGTGATCAGCGAGGCCGGACCGCTACCCACGAGCGCCACCCGCATTCCGTTGGGCGGCGGCACGGGCGGAAGTCGCGATTCGCCGGAGTGGCGGTAATAGTCAGCCGCGAAACGCTCCAGCGCTCCGATGGCCACCGGCTCGAGCTTGGTCTTGGGACTGCCCAGCAGGCACTCTTTCTCGCAGTACAGCTCCTTCTGGCACACGCGCCCGCAAATGCCGGGGAAAGGGCTTTGCTCGAAGATCTTGGCCGCCGCCCCGACGTAATCACCCTCCACGATGCGAGCGATGAAGGACTTGACGTCAATATGCAGGGGACAGGCGGTGACGCACTTCGGATCCTTACAATCCAGGCAGCGAAGCGCCTCCGCGCGGGCCAGCTCGACGGAAAAACCCAGCGCCACTTCCTCGCAAGTGGTGACGCGTTTGTGATCCTCCAGCAAGGGCATGCGCTGGCGAGGCGCCTTGGGGGTTCGCTTGATTCGGGCCTGGGCGGGACGCACCTGTTCGACGGTTTCGGGACTCTCCATAGTGGCACTCACATTGTAACGGCCGAAACCGGAGTTGCGCATCCCGCAGTCCGCAAAGCAGGGGCTCAAACAGCGGCTGCGGCCCGGCCCAGCTCCAACTCGATGGCGCGCGGGAAGAGAATGTTATTTTCCAGGTGGATGTGCCGGTGCAAGTCGGCTTCGAGCTTCTCCAGCCCGCGATACAAGGCCTCGAAAGTCGAACAAGCGTCCGGCGGGAGCGTATAGTTCTGCGTGATCCGGCGCATCTGGGTCAGCGCGTCGGCCGCGTTGTCGTGTTCGTGACGCATGACGCGGATGGGATTTTCCACCGAACCGAACGGAGCCGGCGGTGGTATGCGGCCATCCCTTCGGGCCTCCTCGATCTGGCGAATGAACGGGAACAGGATCATCTCCTCTTTATGGAGATGGCCGTAGATCTCCTCCTGGAGGGCCTGAAAGGTCTGCTGGAGGGGCTCCAGCGTGGCTCGGTGGGCGGCGCCGTGCGCCTCCAGGGTTTTCGCCAGACGCTGCTCGAGAGCCGGCAGCTCAGCCCGAAGGTAGGCGTGATGGGTCTCCACGATGTGATCGAGCAATTCGCCGAGGCTGGCTTGCGTCCAATCGCGGGCCGGCGGCGGCGCAGCCTGAACGGCAGCTTCGATTTCGGCGGCTACGGCCTCGGGCGAGAGACCGCGCTCACGACAGGCGTCTTGAAAGGTGCGGTCCCCGCCGCAGCAGTAGTCCAGTTGATGCCGCTCGAAGACGGCGATGCTGGCGGGCAATTCAGCGGCGATGCGGCCGATAGTCTTCTCAAAGGCGATCATGCCCCCTCCCAGGGTTGAGTTTCCGGGCCTGGGTCCGTGCGGGACTCCGGGCCTCTATTCCGATGCTAGGGCTTGTGCTGGGAAAGGTCTGTGATCGGGGTCACGTGGGAAGGGGTGGATTGAAGGGGGATCCCCCGAGAGACGGTAGGCAAGTGGGAGATGGGGGGCTGTGTGGGGCTGTTGAATTTTGCTATGGCGAAATTTGCCCCACCCGTAGCGTTTTCACCCACCAGCCTCCGAAATCCTGCGCAGCTTAGCCAAATTTCTTCGCGCCTTTTCAGCCCGGCCGCAATTGGTCACTGGATTGCGACGAAGATGCGCTACAGTGTACTGTGTGGCTTGAGGAGGCGCCTCATGAAAATGCCGTCAATCAGACTCGTCGGCTTCCGGTTGATGGCCGCTCTGGCGGTGGTCGTCGGTTCCGCCGTGCTGTTGAGCAGCTCGGACACCCCGGTTTATACCACCAGAGATAAGGCCTACTACGCGGATCCCAACCTGGTGAACTTCGTTCGCCCGGGCTTGCAGATCAAGATCCTGTCGGCTTCCATCGAAGCTGACGGCACGATCAAAGCCCGGTTTCGGCTGACAGATCCCAGGGGATTGCCGCTCGACCGGGAAGGGATCACCACGCCCGGAGCCATTTCCGTGCGGCTGATGGCGGCCTATATTCCCAAGGGCCAGAGGCAGTATGTGGCCTACAACACACGCGTACAAACCAGCCCCATCACACGTGTGAGCGCCACGCAGGCCAGCTTTGACGTGGGGGGCACGTTCACCAAAGTGGGCGAGGGCGAATACGTCTACACCTTCGCCACCAAGGCGCCCGCCAATTTCGATCGCTCGGCGACTCACTCCATCGGAGCCTGGGCGGCGCGCAATCTGGACGAGTTCGATTTGCAGACCATCAACAACTACGATGACGACGTCTACACCTGGGTGCCTGACGGTTCCCCGGTCACCGTGACGCGCGACGTCATCAAGACTGCGACTTGCAACAAGTGCCACGACCCGCTATCAGCTCATGACAACCGGCGCAGCATGGAGCTGTGCGTGCTTTGCCACACCCCGCAGACCGTGGATCCGGACACCGGCAACACGATGGACATGCCGGTGCTGATCCATAAGATTCACATGGGGCGCGAGCTGCCCAGCGTGCGTGCCGGCAAGCCCTATCAGGTCATCGGCTTCCAACAGTCCGTCCATGATTACTCCACCGTGGCCTTCCCCGCCGACGCTCGCAACTGCACCTTCTGCCACGAGCAGAACACCGGCGCCACCCAGGCCAATGCCTTCCTGAAGCCAAACCGTGCGGCCTGCGGCGCCTGCCACGATGACGTCAATTTCGCCACCGGTGAAGGTCACGCCAACCTGCCTCAGCTCACCGACAATCAGTGCGGGACGTGCCACCAACCGCAGGGCGAGCTGGAGTTCGACATTTCCATTTACGGCGCGCACACCATTCCGCGCTTCTCGCGTGACTTGCCGGGCGTGGTCTTCGAAATCTTGAACGTCACCGACGGCGCAGCCGGGAAGCGGCCCACGGTGACCTTTTCGATCAAGGAACGCAGCGGCAAACCGATTCCAATTTCGGAGATGACTCGCCTCGCGCTGGTGCTGGCAGGGCCGACCACCGATTACTCCGGCTATGTGAGCGAGGATGGATTGCGTTCCACCTGCGGCAGCGACGGCGTGTGCACTTACACCTTCAATTACACAATTCCCGCTACCGCGAAGGGCACTTACACCATCGGCATCGAAGGCTATCGCAACCTGACCCTGCTGGCCGGAACCGTCAAGCAGATGACGGTCCGTGACGCCGGCGTCAACAAAGTGGTCCATTTCTCGGTGGACGGCTCGAAAGTGGAGCCTCGCCGACAAGTCGTGAGCCTGGCGAAGTGCAACAACTGCCACTTCAGCTTGAGCCTGCACGGGGATAACCGCAATCAAATCGAGCAGTGCGTGCTCTGCCACAATCCGGTGACCACCGACCGCGCCCGACGTCCCGCGGCGCAAATGCCCGCCCAGACCGTTGACATGCGCCACATGGTGCATCGCATCCACCTGGGAGAGGAGAATGAGTACGAGTACACGGTCTACGGATTCGGCTCGGTAGCTCACGATTACACCGAGGTGCGCTACCCCGGCGACCTGCGTAGCTGCGACCGCTGCCACGTCAACAATTCCGAGCGGCTGCCGTTGCGCGCGGGCCTGCTACCGGTGACCAGCCCGCGGACCTTGCTGGATCCCATGGGGCCTGCCACCGCCGCCTGCCTGGGCTGCCACACCAGCGTGGCTGCCGCGGCCCACGCGCTGACGAACACCAGCGACAAGCTGGGTGAAGCTTGCGCCGCTTGCCACGGCGCCAACGCCGAGTTTTCCGTTCAGCGGGTGCACGCCCGCTAACTACGGGCCTTGCGGCTCGGGAGACGGATGAATGGCTTGGCCGCCACGGTTTGCGCGCCCGACAAAGAGTCCTCCTCCACGCATAAGGGGGCGGTCCCGGTCGCGCCCCCTGCTCATCAGCGCAACCGTGGCGGCCATCCTTCCGGCCGTCTCAATGACCCGGGCGCAGGCGCCCGGCCCGCAGGCGCAAGCACCCGCGTATGCCGGCTCGGATAGCTGCGCCGCCTGCCACGATGAGTTGGCCAAAGCCTTCCGCCGAAATCCGCATCGCTTCGTGGAGGTGCGACGCGAGTGGAAAGAACGGGCTTGCGAATCCTGCCACGGCCCCGGCGCCAAGCACGCCGAATCCGGGGACCCGTCTGACATCGTTAACCCAGCGAAGCTGGCGCCCGAGCAGGCTGACCGCGCCTGCCTGGACTGCCACCGCCACCAGCCCGCGCAGAGCGGGCGCATCCAGGGCGGACACGGCCGGTACCAAGTCGCCTGCACTGCGTGCCACCGGGTCCACGCGGAAGCCCAGCGACTGACGCTGCGGGATGCCGCCGTCGTGAACCGGCAGTGCGCCGATTGCCACCGCAGCGAGTGGGCCGAGTTCCAGCGCCCGTACACCCACCGGCTCCTGCAAGGGGCGATGAAGTGCACGGATTGCCACAATCCCCACGGCAGCATGCGCCCGCGTTCGGTGCGCACCGCCTCGGCCAATGAGGCAGGTTGCTTCCGCTGCCACGGCGATAAGCGCGGCCCGTTCCCGTTTGAACATCCGCCGGTGCGGCTGGAAGGTTGTGAACGCTGCCACGAGCCTCACGGCTCGACCAACCCGCGCATGCTGGTGCGGGCTGAAGTTCGCTTCCTGTGTCTGGAGTGCCATTCCAACATCGGTTCGCGGCCGGCGCTGGGCGGGATCCCGCCGGGCTTCCACGACCTGCGAAGCGCGCGCTATCGAAACTGCACCATCTGCCACAACCGGATTCACGGTTCGTTCGTGGACGGGAGGTTGACGAGATGAAGCGCCTGGCCCCGTGCTTGCTGGTCGCCGCTCTGTTGGCTCAGGAACCAGCGACGGAATCCGCGCCCGCCGCGCCTGCGGAACGCAACCTCACCGGCATCGTGGATTTCGGCTATCGCGCGCTGGGCGGCGTCAGGGGCGATTTCAACACCTATCGCAGCGTCGTCAACTTAGGCGAGGGGCCGAAGTTGTTCGCGCTGGACGCTTCGCTGGAAGACCCCACGCGCCGCCTCTTTGATCGTCTGGACCTGCGCATGAACTCCTGGGGCGGCGACCCCTACAACACGGCGCGATTGGAGGCGGTGCGCAATCAGGCGTACCGGTTCACGCTGGATTACCGCAACATCCAGTACTTCAACTTCCTGCCCTCGTTCGCCGACCCCAGCATCGAACGCGGCGTGTTCTTGAACCAGCGAGCGCTGGACACCTATCGGCGGGCGAACGACATGGAGCTGACCCTGTTGCCCGGCCGCCGCATCATGCCGTACGCGGCCTACAGCCGCAACTCTTCGCGTGGCCGGGGCATCACCACCTTCGTGCTGGACGCCAACGAGTACCCGGTTCCCCACATGCTGCGCGATCACAGCGACAGCGTCCGCGGCGGCCTGCGGGCGGAGTTTCCGCGCTGGCATTTGCGTCTGGAAGGCGGCGGCATGACATACCACATTGACCAGCAGGTCTACACCTTCCCGGAGCGCAATTTCGGCAACGTCTTCCGTCCCATTCTGGGTCAGACCCTAGTGCTGGATCGCGGCAACCAAGCGCTGGATGTTCGCGGTTCGAGCCGCTTCGCGAGCGCTGCCTTCAGCGCGCAACCCTTCTCATGGGTCGAGCTGGCCGGACAATTCCAGTTCAGCCAGCCGGAAACCGAGACCCGTTACGCACAGAACAACACCGGCGCCTTCGTGGACTTTGCGCGACTCGTTCTGTATCAGTCGCAGCTTACGGCGCTGGACTCTCGCGCCAAGCAGCCGCACAGCTCAGGCAGTTTCTCCGCGGAGATCCGGCCCCTTCGCCGCGTGCGGATCATCGAGGCCTGGATGACCGACCGGCTGCACAACGCCGGATCAGCCCTGCTCACCGACCGCCTGCTGATCTCGGGCCAACCGCTGGATGCCGCCACGCTGGCGTCCGCCGAGCGCCTGGCTGTGGATTACAACCGGCAGGAAGTCATCGTGTTGGTGGACGTGACGCGCCGGCTCACGCTGCGCGGCGGGCACCGATACGTCTGGGGTGAGTCCGAGACTCCGCCGCCGCTGATTCTGCCCGAATTACGGCTCCCGCGAGCCGAGTTACGCCAACACGTGGCGTTGGGCGGCGCGAGCTTGCACTTCGCTCAACGCTTGCGGGTCGCGGGCGATTTGGAAGTCGGCTCTGCGGATCGGTCTTATTTCCGAACCAGTCTGCACGATTATCGGCGCGGCAGAGTGCGGGCGCAATACCAGATCCACTCCTCACTGGCTGTGACGCTGAACTTCGGCGTTCTGAAGAACACCAACCCTACGCCGTCACTCGGCTACCGGTTTCTGAGCCGGCAGAACACGGCAGCCATGCAATGGACGCCGGGCGGAGGCAAGTGGGTGAGCCTGCTGGGCGAGTACACGCGCTACACTTTGAATTCCGAGATCACCTACCTGGATCCGGGCGCTGCCCGAGGAGACTGGTCCATCTATCGCGAGCGAGGACACGCGGCCACAGCCCTGCTGGAGACGGCTCTGCCCGGCCGCGGCGCAGTGCGACCGAAGGTCACGCTGGGGGGCTCGTTGGTCGTCGGCGCGGGGACCCGCCCGGCGCGCTACTATCAGCCTCTGGGACGTCTCGCGATTCCCTTCCACCGTCACGGGGAATGGTACGGCGAGTGGCGCTGGTATGCCTTTTCGCAGCCTTTCTATTCGTATAACTACACTTACGAGGCCTTTCGCAATCACCAGTTCGTGACCGGCTTCCGGCTGACGATGTAAGCCCGCTTACTCGACGAGGCTGCCGGCCGAAGCTTGCGCAGCAGCCACACGGGAGATGGCGCGGACGACGCGCCGGTAAGGCGTCTGGTCCAGGCTTTCGAAGCCAATCCACTCTCCGTCGCGCCGGCTCGAGTAATACCAGCGCGTGAGCAAGGCCAGATGTTCCTGGAGCACGGTGAGGGAGGGCTTGCCTGGTTCGAGGCCGGCGACGATGTCGCGCAGGCGCGCGTCCATCGAGGCAGTGCGATCGGCAGGCTGAAGCAGCCAGCGGCGGGGCGGCTGCCAGCAACCGCCGATGAGGAACCACAGTTCGATGGCGCCCGGCGCGATCGAGGGCGTCACAGCCACGCCGCACAGCCGCTGGATGTCGCAGGCCAGCTCGTCGCGCAATCGCAAGACTTGCTGGACCTTCTCCAGGCGGCGGTGCTGGCGGGCGGCCTCCTCGAAATTCAGTTCCTCGCTAAGGCGGTCGCGAGCCGCAATCAGCACGTCGGCCAGCGAGCGTCCCTGGGTTCGCAGGAAAGCCAGCACGCGCTCGACCTCGCTCCAGTATTCCTCGCGGCTGACCGCTTGCTGGCAGGGCCGCAGGCACATGTTCATTTCTCCGTAAATACAGCCGGGATGAGAAGGCGAAGGCGCCAGATCCTCCTCGCACCGGCGCAACTGGAACAAGTCCAGAAACTCCTTCTGGAACTGCTCGGCGGCGGCGCGAGTGCGGAAGGGGCCGTAGTACAGCGCCCGCGCGCTGCTGAGCCGCGTGGTGACCTGGCTGCGCGGGAAGGGGTTGGTCAGGATGATTTTCACGAAAGGCGGCGGACGGAGGCGCAAGCGGCTGCGGTAATCCTGCGGGAAGTGACGCCGCGCCAGTTCGTAGTGGACAAGACTGGCCTCCAGGCGCGAGCCAACCAGCCAGTACTCGACGCGCTCGGCCAGGCTGCGCAAGTTCAAACGACGGCTCAGGCCCACCGGTTCTTCCAACAGCCGCCGAAGCCGGCGCGCCAACAAGGTTGTGCGAGCCAGATATGGGGCGCCCTCGCGCACGTGAATCAGGAACACCGCGGGCCGGTCGGGGACCGAGGGCAGCAGATTGTCCAGATCGTCCGGGCCGCCCGCCGGGGTGAGGGTTTGCGACTCGCGAGCGAACATGAGCCGGAGTCCGGGCGGCCTCAGCCGCCGGCAGGAGGACGGCGTCGGTGCCAGTCGGTCTGCCGTTGGAACTCGCGGCCCACAGCCAAGAGCGTATTTTCGGAAAACGGACGACCCACCAATTGGATGGCGATGGGTAGCGAGTCGGCGAACCCGCAGGGCAGCACGAGGGCGGGGAGGCCCGCCAGGTTACCCGCGGCGCCCAAATCGCTCAGGCCCCGTTGCTGAGGGCGCGGCCTTTGCGCCCGCGGCCGATCCAGCGGCTCGCTGATCTTGGGGGCCGGCCCGAAGCGCGCGGGCGACAGCAGCACGTCCACATCGGCGAACAGCTTGCGGAGCTGCTCCTGAATCAGGCGCCGGATGCGCATGGCTCGCAGGTAGTCTCGCGCGGAGACTTCCAAGCCGGCCTTCAGACCGGCGATCTGCTTCTGGTCGGCCAGCTCTTCGACGCGGCCACTGGTGATCAGTTCCTCGAAAGCCGCCGAGCCCTCGGTGTCAATGATCAGACCGGCCACCGCTCCGTAAGGAAACTCGGGCAGGCTGATCTCTTTCATTCGGACTCCTAAAGATTTCACCGTCTCCAGGGCCTTGAGGAAGTCCGGACGCGCCGCCGGCTCGGCCCACTCTTCGAAATCCACGGGCGCATAGCCGACGCGCAGCTCTTTCAGGGGGCGCGCAAACTGGGGCGCATAGTAGAAGCTCTTGCCCGCTGAGCCGGGATCCTGCGCATCGCCGCCGGCGATCACGTTCAGCACCAAGCCGCAGTCCTCGGCCGAGCGGCAGATCGGGCCGATCTTATCCATGGTCCAGGAGAGCGCCATGGCGCCGTAGCGGCTCACCAGGCCGTAAGTGGGGCGCAAGCCGGTCACGCCACAATATGCTGCGGGAGTGAGAATCGAACCCCAGGTCTCCGAAGCAATGGCGAAGGGTGTCAGACCCGCGGCCACCGCCGCTGCCGAACCGCTGGAGGAACCGCCGGACCAGCGCGTGGTGTCCCAGGGGTTCAAGCACGGTCCGGTCACAGAGGCCGACGCGTAGCGGTAGCCGCCGCCTCCGGCCAGTTCGATCATGGCCAGCTTGCCGATCAACACGGCGCCGACCCGCGCCAGCTTGCGCACCACCGTCGCGTCGTAGTTGAACACCTGGTCGGCATAGGGACGCGCTCCCCAGGCGGTCCGGTGGCCGGCCACGCTGAGCAGATCCTTGGCGCCGTAAGGGACGCCCTGTAAAGCGCCGCGCAGCCGGCGGCGTCTGAGTTCCTCATCCACTCTGCGGGCCTGCTGCAAGGCCGGCTCGCGTAGCGAAAGCGCCAGCGCGTTGTAGCGGGGGCCGAGCTTCTCGAGGCGATCGGCGAAAGCCGCGGTCAACTCGACGACAGAGAACTCGCCGGCCCGCAGGCGCGTGTTGAGCTCCGACACAGTCGCGAAGAAAACGTCATCGCCGATGGCCGCCATCAGGATGCCCGGAACTGAAAGGCCGGCTCGGTGGCCGCCGGAATGGGAACTTTGGAGAGCGTCTCGATGTTGCGCCGCAAACGCTCCCGCGCAGCGCTTAAGAGCTGCTCGGGCGTTTCCTGGGCCGCGGAGCCGAGTGGTGGTCGGGTCGCAACCCCGGTAGTGGCCAAAAGCGTTGCAGCTTGCCTTCGCGTGAGTTGCATCGTCACTCCGACATTATATTTCGGCTTGCTTCCTCGAGCGCCTCCCGCGCAGCACGCTCCATGGCTGCGCGTGGCGCCGGCTGCCCGGTCCAGATCTCGAACTGCCGCGCGGCCTGCTCGTGGAACATCTCCAGGCCGCAGATGACTTGCTTGCCTTGCTCGCGGGCGCGCCGGATGAGGAGGGTCTCGATAGGGTTATACACCATGTCGAAGACAATCTCGGCCGGGATGCGATCCGCGAAGAAGCACTCGTTCACGCGGGGGTACATGCCCAACGGCGTGGCGTGGACCAGAACGTCAAAGTGGCGGGACTCAGCTTGCTCGCGCGGCAGCGCCTCAGCGCCGCAGGCTCTCGCCAGTGCACGAACGCGGTCTTCGTTACGACCCACAATCGCCAGCCGGGCGCCGGCGTCGGCCAGCGTGAAGGCGGCGCTGCGAGCAGCTCCGCCGTTGCCAACGAGCAGAACGGAGGCCCCCGTCAGACGCAAACGACGGGTCAAGGCGGTGCGCACGGCCTCCGCGTCGGTATTTGTGCCGCGCCATCGCGCCGCGCGCCTCCACACGGTGTTCACCGCGCCGATGCGCCGCGCCAGCGGCTCCACGACATCCAGGTAACGAAGGATCTTCTGCTTGTGGGGGATCGTTACGCTGAAACCCGCGATCGGGAGTTTCTCGGCCAGGCCCATGAAGTCTCGGAGTTGCCCGCTCGGAACGCGGAAGGGAACGTAAACCGCGTCCAGCCGACGCGCCTGAAAGGCGCGGTTGTGAACCGCCGGCGAGATCGAGTGGCCCAGCGGGTCGCCGATCACCCCGTAGATTTTCGTGGAGCGCGACAGTTTCTCGATGTGATAGACGTGACGCAAACACCGGCCGCACACCTGGCCGGGAGCGGTGCCTTCGGCGCCGCTGGGCGCCGCATAGGTGTAACGGCTGCCGAAAATCACGCCCAGCACGCGGGACGGAAACCCGGTCTCACCCATGGCCATCACGATCAGGGGCGTGCGGGCATGCTCGCTCGCCAGCGCGAGAATCCGGTAATTGTCCGAGGGCTTGCGCGCCGTGGTGACGAGCTTGTAGGCGTCGGCGGACGTGCGCGTCAGACGCCGGAAGATCGGCTCCAGCGCCGGCGTGCCCTCGAAGTTGTGGTAGGAGACGATCACCAGAGCGCGGCCGTTGAAAGCGCTCAAGGCTGCGGGCGCCGCCTCCGCAGATTCGATCTCCACGTCCACGCCGCAAGCCCCGGCGTCCACCGCAGCCTGCAACAGGCGCATTTGTTCTTCGACACTCCCATCGAACTTGCCGTGATTCTGGCGTCGCCGACAGGTCGCCAGGATCAGGCATTCCGGATATCGCCGCGAAAACTCGCGCAGGGCAGCCACGCCCTCCGGCGGTTGGTCCAGATAGTCCAATCGGAATTCCAGAAACCTCTCGCCCTCGTCGGCTTCGTGTCGTGCGTGCTCGAGGAGCTTCTTCGCGGTGTTGAATCCCAAGGCCACGGCGACGCGCGGCAGACTGGCAAGCGACGGCATCGTAAAGCGTGTTTTACCATACCATGATCGGGGCGCTCATTGCCAAGCCGAGGGCGCTGGAAGACGGCGCTGCACCCACGAGCAGACGCTTGCGCGGCGGACCTTCCGTGACGCCACTTACGGCGCGAGCGTGTCGCCGCTCGGCTGACTGTCGGTTTCCGGGTGAGATCGGCCCCGACCGCGCTGTCTCGGGAGATCAGCGCGAAGAAGGTCTCGCGGCCAGCCGCGCTTTCCAGGCCTCCAAGATTTGCGCCGTGGCCGTGGCCCCGAAACGATCGCAGCCAGCCTCGTAAACTTCCAGGGCCTTCTCGAGAGTGCGCACGCCGCCGGCGGCCTTGACACGCACGCGGGGCCCGGAGTGGGCGCGCATCAACTTCACATCCTCGACCGTGTAGCCGGTGGGAGCGAAGCCGGTCGAGGTTTTCACAAAGTCCGCCTCGGCTTCCGTGGCGATGCGACAGGCAGCGATCTTGAGATCGTCACTGAGGTAGGCATTCTCCAGGATGACTTTCAGCAGGGCGCCCGCCTCATGACAGGCCTCAGCAAGCTGACGGATCTCAGTCAACACATAATCGAATTGACGCGAGATCAGCTTGCCGATATTCAACACAGCGTCAATCTCCCGCGCGCCGCGAGCCAGCAGGTCGCGCACTTCGTAGAGCTTGGTCGCCGCGGTCGCCGAACCGTGAGGGAAGCCCGCAACGCTGGCCACAGGGAGGCCGCTGGATTCCATGACGCGGACCGCCAGATCCACATCCGCCGGGCGAACGGTCACGGTGGCCACGCCGTAATGCGCCGCCAGCCGGCAGCCTTCCACCACCTGCTCCTCGCTCAACTCGGGACGCAGCAGCGAATGGTCAATCATCCGCGCCAGATCTTCGTAGGTGGAAAGGGGCGGTCGAGTTTGCGCGCTGCTAGCCATGGATCGTCCACTCCGAGAACTGACGGTCGCCAGGCGCGGAACTCACGAGGAAGCTCACCTCGTCGTTTTCTTGCGCGCCGGAGAAGTGACCGGCAATCCCAGTTCTTTCAAACGCGCCCGCGCTTTGGCAGCCAGTTCGGAGTTGGGCCAGCGGGCGATGATGGCGCGGAACTCCTCAGCGGCCTTCATGCGCTGGCCCATCTTCAGCAGCGTCTGGCCCTTCATATACATGGCGTCGCGGGTCTTGACGTTTTCCGGGTACTTCTCCAGCACCAAATCAAAAGCTCGCAGGGCGGAATCCAGTTCGCCCCGATTGAAATAGATTTCCCCGATGTGATACTGCGCGTTGGGTGCGGTTTCGGTGTTGCCGAAATACTTCAGATAGTCGGTAAACTCCTGCAAGGCCAGATCGTAGTTGCCGCTGTCTTTATCGCGCATGGCGCTGGCGTAAAGGCCCTCAGCCGTAAGCCCCGGAGGCGGCCCTCCGACGGGGCCGACGGTCGGCGCAGGCGGCGGAGCTTGCAGAACCTTGACAGTGTTACTCAAGTCCACGATCCGCTGCTCCAGTTTGCCCATGCGCGCATTCAGGTCCGTCATGGCGTCACGCACCGCCTGGAACTCGCCGGCCATTTGATCCACCTTGGTGGATACCGAGGCCACCGGTTGAACCAAGGTCTTCTCGTGCTCCCGCAGTCGCTCGCGAAGGTTGCTCTCCAACACGGCGACCGTGGTGTTGGCCTTGTTGACGCCGTCAATGGCTTGCTGGACTAAGACCCGCAAGGCCGCCATGTTCTCATCGAGCGAGCGTTGCATCTGGCGAACCTGATCGCCCAGCAGCGCCATATCGCGCTGTAACTCGCGAATCTCACGGCTCTGCGCCCGGCCGTTCCAGGGCCAGGCGGAACAGAAAACCAGTAACCACACCCCACGCTTCATGACCACTCTCCCTTCGGCGGCATCGCGCTTGCTTGCGCACGCCAACGAATTTCGTTCCTGTCGGCGGACGGGTCAGGGCGGGGGCCAGCCCGACGGCCGGCGCCCGCCCGCATCCGCTAGCTGCCCGGGACGAAGTGCACTCGCCGGTTCTTCTGCCAGCACTCCTCGTTGGATTCCGTGCACTGCGGGCGCTCTTTGCCGTAGCTGACGGTCTTGAGCCGGTCAGCAGGCACGCCCAACTGAACCAGGAAGTCCTTGGCGGAAGTGGCCCGGCGGTCTCCCAGTCCCATGTTGTACTCAGCGGACCCGCGCTCGTCACAATGGCCTTCAATGACCACCGTGGAGCCAGGGAACTCCTGGAAGATGCGTCTCAAGGCATCGGCGTTGCGAGTCAGCGTGGCACGTGCGTCCTCGCGGATGTCGCTCTTGTCAAAGTCGAAATAAGCGTCCTGGACCTCGGTGGCCAGCACCTCGCCCAGCGATTTCTTGGGGGGTGGCGGCGGCGGTGGCGGCGGTGGCGGCGGCACAGTGACCGTAACCGTGGCGCGCGAGGAGACCGTTCCCCCGGGTCCCTTGGCTGTCAAGGTGTAAGTTGTTGTGTTGCTCGGAAACACCTGACGGGTGCCCGAGGTGGACACCGGCCCGATGCCGGGCTGTATCGAGACATCGGTCGCGTCGCTGACTATCCAGCGCAAGGTTGAAGACTGGCCACGCTCGATGGTGCTGGGCTCAGCCACGAACTGCGAGATCGTGGGCGGTTTAGGCGGCGGGGGCGCCGGTTGCTCCGGCGGCGGTGGTGGTGGTGGCGGCGGCGGTGGAGCTTTCTTCTTGCAGCCGGCCACGAACAGCAACAGGGACAGACTCAGAAGTATGGTTGAGATGCTTCGAGTATTCATCCTGAACTTCGCCTCCTAAAAGCTGTTGATCTAACTCTCCTTTAGTTTAATCCTTTGGCCCACACCGGCATGGTGTTACGGCCTTCGGTGGTTAATTGCCGGACCTGGGTCCCGTCGGCCAGCATCGTGTAAATTTGCGGCGAGCCGCTGCGGGTGGAGGAAAACACGATGTGCCGGCCGTCAGGAGCCCAACTCGGATTCTCGTTGCGCCCAGCGCCGTGGGTCAACTGATCGAAGCGCCCGGTCGCAACGTCCATGATGAAAATGTTGAAGTTGCCCGGGGCATACCCCCTCGTCCAGGCAAACGCGATGTGCTGGCCGTCCGGGTGCCAGGCTGGATTGGACGCGTAGCCTTCGCCGTCGGTGAGCCTGCGTACATCCGTACCTTCCAAGCTCATCCGGTAGATCTGTTGCGGGCCTCCGCGTCCCGACACAAAGACAATCTCCGTTCCGGTCTTAGGATTCACTTTGGGTTCCACTTCGATGGCGCGCACGAAGGAGATACGCCGCAGTCCGCTGCCATCCAAATTGGCGATGTGAATCTGCGGCCAGCCGTCTACGGAAGCCGAAAACACCAGACGCCGGCCGTCCGGGGTGAACGAGGGAGTGCCCACCATGGAAGAGATCGGATTGTAGAAGGACAACTGCCGTCCCGTCTCCAAAGAATGCAACAATATCACAGGATTGCCTCGTGCGTACGTGGTGAAGGCCAGCTTGGTTCCGTCGGGCGAGACGGCGGGCATGGTGCAGATCGAGTTATAGTGAGTGATTTGTTTCTGGTTGGAGCCGTCGGGATCCATGGACCAGATTTCCTTTACGCCGCGGCGCCGCTCCGAGACAAAGTAAATCTTGGTGCCCGCCAAACTGACGCCGCCGAATTGCCGCAAAATGTCAGCCGCAAATTCCTGGGCGACTTTGCGGGCGCCGGCCTCGTCGCGCGATCCCAAATACGTTTTCCCGAAGACCTGGGCTGCGGAAGGGTCGGCTGCGCCGGCGTTGTAAAGCCATCCGAACAGAACCAACTGGTCGGCCTGCACGCCGGTGTAGCCGAACACCAGATAGTTGGCGTTGACCGGAGGGTCCGCCCAATCCCTCAATCGGAGGCCGTAGCTAGAGGGGTCGGGTTTGGCCGGAACCGGACGGCGAAAGTCTTCGGGCCGCTGCGGATTCAACAGCGGATACAGGCTCTTGGGCGCCATGTCGAACAGCCCGGAGCTCTCCAGCTCGCTCCACAGCGTCTGGTTGAAAATCCCCATGAAAGCTTGCGCGTCGCCCGAGCCGCGAAAATCGGGAACGGCGATGCGCGTGCGGTCGCCTTTGGTGATCTTGATGATCACGTCCTGTGCGCCGGCGACCCAGAGCGCCGTCAGAATCGCAATGACGATGGGAAGGGTTCTCTTCATCGCTTTAATAAGAACCAGATCTCGATGCGCGCTTCCTCGCGCTCGAAGCCGGCCGGCAGCGGCGGGAACGGAGCCGCCAGATACACCGCTCGCTGCGCCGAATAATCCAGCGCCCGGTTGCCGCTGCTCTGCGCAATGGTCACGTTGCGCACCTGTCCGTTGCGCAGGATATCAAAGACCACGATCACCGGTGGAGCCGTTGTGATGCGGGGATCCACCTCCGCCGTATTCCACTTCTGCGCCACGCGCGTTTCGATCAGATCGCGATACCATCCGTAGCGCTGGCCGAAGGCGCTGCCCGGCCCCATGCCCACGCCGCCCGTACCGGTTTGAGCGCCGAACAGCGGCGAACTGAGAGCCTGTCCCGCCTGGCTGTAGAGCTGATGCGGGCGATCCTCCACCCAGGGACGCTCGATCTGACTCCGGCGTGCGACCTGCGGCCTGGCGCGCTCCTTCTTACGCGCCGGAATCTCGATGGCGTCTTTGGGCGCCGGTTGGGCCTTTCGGGTTTCAGGCTTCGGCGGGGCCGGAACACGCGAAGGCGTATCATCGGCCACCGGGTTGATGCGGCCCGAGCGCTCCGGCAGCGGGATTTGCCGCACGGGTGTAACGGCTACAGATCCGCCTCCCAGAGCCTGAGGCGTTCCCCAGAGGATGCGGGCCCGCTCGCCCAGGGAAGTGGACAGCGCGAGCAAGGCGAAAGCCGCTGCGTGGACCGCCAGCGAAGCCGCCAACGGCTGGCGCAGCGACTCGCGACGCTCGAGGATGTCCACGCGGGGATTCATGCCGTGATGCCCCGGCTGCTCAATGCGCTCACCTGGTCCGCGCTCGTTCGGCTTCGTCCACTGGTTGCGTGACCATGTTCACGGCGAGCTTGGCCTCGCCCAGCTCGCTGACCACCTGGGCGATGACGTCCCAGATGGTGTCCTTGTCGGCGCGCACGTAAACCTCCAGCGCGCCCGGAAAGGCCTTGCGCAGTTCTTGCGGCAGAGCGTGGATGTTCACAGGATTCTCGTTCAGATAGAGCTCGCCGTTCTTGGTGATGGTGACCACCGGCAGCTCCTTGGCGCTGTCGCGAGTCTGGCGCACGCGCGGCACATCCACCTCCAGACCGAATTCCATCACGTGCGCCGTGAGCATGAAAATCACCAACAGCACCATGACCACGTCCACCAGCGGCACGATGTTGATCTCGGAAAGCGAGGAGATGCGCCGCCGTCCCAGGCCGCTCCCGAAGCCGCCGCCGTTGACGGAAAACGCCATGACTTCAGCCCTCGAAACTGCGCTCGGAGACGTTCATGAACTCCAGCGCAAAGTCTTCCATGCGCGCGGCCATCTCGCGAACGACATGGCCGAAGTAGTTGTAGAAAATCGCGGCGGGAATGGCGGCCGCCAAACCCATGGCCGTGGCGACCAGAGCCTCGGAGATGCCAGGCGCCACCGCGCGCAGGCTGGCGCTGCCGGCCATGGCGATGCCGTGAAAGGCGTCAATGATGCCCCAGACCGTGCCGAACAGCCCGATGAACGGAGTGACCGAGGCGGTGGTGGCCAGCCAGTTCATGTTCCGCTCCAGCCGCGTGACCTCCTCCGAGATCCCAAGCTGAAGAGCGCGTTCGAGCGCCAGCTTGTTGCTGATCGTGCCCCGCGCCTTGACCTGCCGCGCCACTTCTTCGTAGCCGAACTCGAACACCGAGGCCAGCGGGCAAGGCCGGAACTGCTCACTGGCCAGCGCCACCTGCTCCAAGCCGTTGGCTTTGCGGAAGGCGCGCAAGAAGCGAGCGTTGCTAATGCGCACCTTGCGAAACATGGCCCATTTCTGGAAGATAATGGCCCAACTGAAAATCGAAAAGATCACCAGGATCACCAGAACCGCCAGCGGAAGCGGCTGAGCCCGCTTGATGAGGCTCCAGACGGTGACTTGCATCCACAAGGCGGCCGGTTGGATCGCGTTCAAACCATCTCCTTTCGCCCTACAATCTTATGATAATCAACCCTCCGCCGAGTGTGGCTGAAATCGGATGGCTTGCGCGGCAAGAATCGCTGTCGGATTCAGCCAGAGTGCCGCCTCGTTGGACCGTGACGTCGGCGAACGCGTCTTGGCGTCGGCCGCGTCCGGCCTCGGAGGTCTCGTATAATCTCGTGGGATGCTGGTGGAGCTGCTGGTCGAGAACTACGCGGTCATCGAGCGCGTCCGCGTGCGGTTCCATCCGGGCTTCAACTTACTGACGGGGGAGACCGGCAGCGGCAAGTCCATCGTGGTGGACGCACTCGGCCTGCTGCTCGGCGCGCGCGCCTCGCCCGAGATGGTGCGCACCGGAGCGCAGCGAGCACGCATCGCCGGGATTTTCGAGCTGCCGCGAGCCGCCGAACTGGAAAGCCTGTTGCGCGAGGCCGGCATCGAGGCTGAGGAGGGCGAACTCCTGCTGGAACGCGAGATTCTGGCCGAAGGCAAGTCGCGCGCCTTCGCCGCCAACCGACCGGTGACCGCTGCGCTGCTGCGACAGATCGCGCCGTTCTTAGCCGACATCCACGGACAGCACGAGCAGCAGCGATTGTTCTCACACGAAGCGCAGTTGGAAATGCTGGACGCCTTCGCCGGCTGCGGCGAGTTGGCCGAACGCGTGCGCCGGATCTACACAGACTGGCGGCGGACCGTCTGCGAACTGGAAGAACTCGAGCGCACCGAGCAGGAGAAGTTGCGCTTGCTGGATCTGTGGCATTTCCAGGCCCGCGAAATCGCCGCCGCCGCTCCGAAGCCTGACGAAGACGTCGCTCTGGAGCAGGAGCGGCGTGTGCTCCAGAACGTCGCACGGCTCCAGGAGAACGCAACCCTGGCTTATCAAGCGCTTTATGAAGCGCCGGATTCCGCGCTGGCGCGGGTGCGTCAGGCTCTGCGAAAGCTGGAAGAGCTGGGGCGCATTGATCCATCGCTGGAGAGCAGTCGGGAAGGTCTCAGACAGGCCGAGATCCAGATCGAGGAAGCATCCTACGCGGTGCGTGACTATCTGTCGCGTTTGGAAGCTAACCCGGCGCGCCTGGAAGAAGTTGAGAACCGACTGGCGGCGCTGGAGCGTTTGAAGCGCAAGTACGGCAGCACGCTGGAGCAGGTGCTCGCCTTCCATGCTGAGGTCTGCCGCCAGATCGAGGCGTTGGAAACTTCGACCGAACGCAAGTCGGCTCTCGAGCTCCGGAAGAACGAGCTGGCCCAAGCCTACCTGGCGGCTAGCGAGGAACTTTCGAGGCTGCGCCGTGACGCTGCGCGCGCGCTGAGTCGGCGCGTACAGGAGGAGCTGGCTACACTGGCAATGCCGGGGACCGTATTCGAGGTCGCTCTGCGTGCGACCGAGTGGAGCGAGCGGGGGCGCGATGCGGTCGAGTTTCTGGTTTCCCCCAATCCCGGAGAGGAGCCGCGTCCTCTGGAGAAGATTGCCTCCGGCGGCGAGCTTTCGCGCATCGCCCTGGCGCTGCGCACTCTGGTCAGCCGTGCGGTGCGCCCGGCGGAGGCCCGCGGAGCGCCGCGAACCCTGGTCTTCGATGAGGTGGACGCGGGCATCGGAGGACGCGCCGCGGAGACGGTGGGGCGGAGACTGAAGCAACTGGCGGCCGGCTATCAGGTCCTCTGTGTCACGCACCTACCCCAAATCGCCAGCTTCGCCGACCATCACTTCTGCGTGGAGAAACAGCAGACCGGCGGGCGCGCCACGGCCTCCGTGCGCGAACTGAGCGGCCCGGCCAGGGTGCGGGAGATCGGACGGATGCTCTCCGGCGAACAGCTCACTCGCGAGGCATTGCGTCACGCCGAACAGATGCTGAAGATGGCCGCGCTCTGAGAGTGGTCCGCGGCGAGCTATTCCACGTGCAGACCGAACTCCCGCAGCAGTCTTGCTTCCGGATCGAGGCCGTAAAGTCGCACCCAATATCGGCCGGCGGGCAGAGCGGCGGTTCGCAGGCTGTCCGTCACGCCCAACTGCCGACGCAGGATCACCCGGCCCCCGGCGTCCACCAGTTCGACCCGGCAGCAGAGCCCCTCTGGCAGGGCCACGGCGTCCCAGCTCAAACGAAGAGGGCGTCCCGCGGGAGCCCGGGTGAGCTGCGAAAGATCCACCCCCCTTGCGGTTTGCAGCAAGACCGTCACGGCGGTTCCTTGAGGGTCCGGCTGCACGACAAGACGCGGAACCAGAAAGAGCACCAAGGCCACCGTTGCGGCGGCAACCGCCGTCCAGGCCGGAATGGGACTATCCATCCACGCTGCAAGCCGGGCCCAGAGCAGTTGCCAGCGTGATGGCGGCAACATCATGAAGTTGTGCGCCGCCTGGCGGGCGGCTTCCACGTAAGCGTCGGTTTCCGCCAGGCGGTCCTGGCAGGCGGGGCAAACCAGCAAGTGCTCCTCGAGCGGGGCGACCTGATCCTCCGGCAAACGCCCAAGGGCGTATAACTCGAGAAGCTCGTCGGAAACGTGCATTTCGTTTTCCGTCGGCATAGCTTCCTAACCAGGAACCCGCGCCTTTTAAACCCGGCGGACGCGGGCTCCTGCCCCTCTAGTGGTTTTGGGAGGATGAATTTCTCGCAAGAATGAACGGAAACCGCCTTTGAATGCGGCGCTTGCCCAACTCCCCGAAACGCGCTTTGGCCCGAGATTTCAACAAACGAAACTGCGTCTCGGTCAGCTTCATTTCCCGGCAGATTTGTTCTTGCGTCTGCTCGAGCAGGTAAAAGCGGATCAGGATCTCACGATCGCGGCGCGAAACGCTCCGCAGAACCTTCTCCATGATCTCCACCCTCTGCCGCGCGATCACCTGCTCCTCGGGGTTGGAAGCGCTGTCGCAGACCGCCAGGCCGGGGTGCAGCTCGGCCTGGCCCTTGCGGGCTTGAATCGCGCGGTCAATCTGGGCAGCCACCTGGCGGCGCACCACGGTGCGGACGAAGCCCATCAGCCGCATCGGGTCGCGCAACTCGCCGCGTCGGATGGCCTGCACCACGATCAGGAAGGTGTCGTGGACGCGGTCGTCGAGATCCTCGGGACCGAGATGCCGGCAGAGGTAAAAGCGTACGCCGCGTGAAAACACGGCGTAAAGCTGCTCCATCCCTCTCGGGTCGCCGGAGCGAATGCGCTCCACCAGCTCGCCCCAGTTAACTTGCGGGGCGTCGGACTCGCGGGTCGCCGCCTCGGAGAACTGCGGCGGCGTGACGTTGCCCGGTGGTCCTGCTTCGAGATTCTCTTTGTTTCTCCCGTTCATCAGCAGAGCCGTCCTAACCCTCATGGCCATCCCACCACGAAATACCCGGACCAGCATTGGGGCCGAGCCCGCCAGTTGCCCGAAAGCAGCATCTCGGTTTGAGCGCGCTGGAGAGCCAGTGCGGGTGCGGCCGAAGCTGCGGAAAGGGTCTCGCCCAAGTGTCGGTAAAAGGACCGGAAGAACGCGCCGTCGTCGTCGGGCACGGGCCACAAACCTGCGATCACGGCATGGGCGCCGGCCGCCAGCCACGCTCGCGTCAAGCCAAGCAGGCCGGCCCCCGGCAGGGCAGGACCTCGCCCCGAGGCGCAGCCGCTCAGCACCACCAGGTCGGCGGCTCGCCTTGCGGCTCGAACGGCAGACGGACCGATCATTTCAGCACGGCCGTCTTCGCCCAAACTCATGGCGATGAGCACCTGCGGCGCATGGTCCGGGGCGGCGATCACGTGCGTTGCCAAATGCAGGATCGCTGCGGGGCGATTCAAAGCCTGTTGCACCGCCGCCCAGGATGCCCCGGCTCCCTCCAACAAGACCGCAGGCCACCGGGAACGCCACTGGGCCGCACAGGCCCGTATCTCTTGACCGCTGCCCGGCAGGCGCGGCAACTCGAAATCCTGCCGGCCGGATCGGGCGGCCTTCAGACGCGGCAGGATCCGCCAAAAGCCGTACTCGCGCTCGGTCCTTCGGTTCCCCACCCACCTGGGGTCGGCCGTGTTGTAGATGGCGTCTCCCACGCCCACAAACGGCCCTTCCCAGCGGAGATCCCGTCTGGTAATCGAGGGATGAGCGGTAGCCAGGATCTGGAGCGCGTGGCGCTGGGCCAGGTACAGGGCCCGGCCACCTTCCTCGCCGCTGATCAGCGCTCCCAGAGGCAGGTCGAACATCGCCCCATCGAGCGCCAGCAACCAGACGGGCTTGGAAAGCACGCCCGGGCTCAGCCCGGCGAACAGCATTTCATAAAGCTGTCGGCCTAACGGTTCCAATTCCGGCGCATCACGGCGGACAGCTTCCGAGAAGGCTCGGGCTCGCCGCGCCAATTGCTCCCGAGCAGGCAGACGGTCCATGCGGAATTCCTCGCGAGTAACCGACCAGCGATAACCGGCCTGATCTCCCAGGTGGAATGCAAGAAAGGCCTCCCCGTCGCGCAACGTTCGTTGGAGGCGCCGGAGCAGCCGGCCCCGAGCGTCCCAACGGAAGCTCTCGAGGGAGGCACGCTCCAGGCCGGCCCGCAGCTCCATCTCGATCAGTTCTCGGCGCAATCGTTGGACCTGATCGCGGATGTCGTCCCGTGGATCTTGCAGGAAGGCAAGTTCGGCCACGTGGAGCTGAGCGAGAGTTTCGCCGTAGGCAGCAGGCAACAGACTCGTCAGGCCGCCTTCGGCGAGATCGGCGCGTAAGCTGGCGGCCCGATTTTCCTCGGCGGCTTCGAAAGCCTCACGCGCCAGCTCGGCCCGTCCGGTCCGGAAGTAAAGCTCAGCGGCGGTTTCCAGCAAGGAGGCGTACAGCTCATGTAAGCCGACGTCGAGGCTGATGCGGAAAGCATCGGCAGGGAGAGCCTCCAGGCGCCAGCGCCGCGCCAGATCCAGGGCCGCCCGGAAGTCCCCGAGTGCAGCTTCATAGCGCTGCTCTCGCAAGCGAAGCCGCCCGCGCAGGTGGTACAGGCTCCACAGCGGCACGGGTGATACGCCGCGCTCGGCCAGGGCGAGCGCCCGGTCCGTCAGAATGGAAGCCGAGCGCAAGTCCCCTTGCGCCATGCGCAGCAAGGCCAGATTGCGGTAACTCAGCAGAAGGTCGGGCGCCCTGCGCAAGCGGCGCCGCCGGAACGACTCCAAGAGTGCTTGCTCGGCTTGCCCCCACTGACCCGCGACCAGCAGCGAGTAGCCCAGCGTACTCCAGCATTGGTCCAGGGTGTTTTCGTCGCCCGCTCGGTCGGCCAGTCGGATCGCGTGGCGGAACAGAGGCAGGGAGCGGCTCAGATCACCCGTCCGGGCGCGTAGCGTGGCCACGCGCAGCAAAAGCCGGGGATTCGGTTCGGCTTTGCGTTCGACAAGCCGCAGGGCTCGCTCAGCGGCGTCGCGGGCCGCTCCGATCTCTCCCATGTGCGTGTACGCGGTGGCGATGTTCGACCAGATGCCCGCCGCCGCCTCCGGGTCACGCCTGACGTCGGTCAGCCGCTGTGCTTCCAGAAAGGCTTCCATGGCCTGCCGATACTGGAAGGTCGCCAGGCGACAACCGCCGAGATTGTTCAAATAGCGCGCCTGCAAACCCACGTCGCCTATCTTGCGGGCGGCATCCAGAGCTTGCTGGAACGCCTCAGCGGCTTCGGCGTAGCGGCCGAGTGCGAAAAGTCGTTCGCCCGGCTTGGCGAGTCGTTGGGGTTGAAGTGAGGAATTCAGGGGTGGGGTCCAGGCACGCAGCACAGAGGGTGGGCGGCTTGAAGTCGCCGTCAGCGATAGGAGGCAGCAAAGGCTGCCCAGCAAGCGCGTGGCTCGCATGGCGGTGGGGGAGGTTTCGGAACGCGAAGGCTGGCGTTCCTTGGGAGCACGCCTGACAGGAGCACTCCACGTACTCCCAAGGAATCATACCAAAATTAGCGCCTGCGTTGGCAACCTTTTTCCAAGGTTTTTCGCATGGAAAACGTGCGGCCTGGATCGCACGGAACTTTTTGGTTTAAGGCTGTTAATCAAATTTCAGGCAACAGTCGGCAGAATGATGATGATGGGCTCGGGATCCATCCTCTCCACCTCGCTCCGGAGACCCCATCCATCGGCCGGCATCGTCCCAGCACATCCTGCCGGGCTGCGCCTCCAGCTCGATCAGGCAGCGCTGGAAAGGCTCGCCGCTCCGACAGCGGGGACTCTGGTTGTTCTGGCCTGAGGGTAAGGCCGAACTCCCACATCAGGATCGGAGGAATCCCCTAAGTGGTTTAGATTTCGCCATAAAAAAACAGCGTTCGGAGGTGATTCAGGAACGCTGGGGGCAGGCTGGAATCAGACCGTTCTTTCTAAGATTCATTCAGCGGCAAAGCCACCGGCTCATTCCTCCATGCGAGGCCCCAGGGGTGCACAGGGACACGATTACCGCGAAAAGCCTTCGTCGGGATTCTCGGGGGCGCGTCGGCAGGAAGGAGGGCGCGCCGGCCGCGCGGCCGGCGCGCCTGAGGAACGGGTTGGAAAACTACCAGTGAAGGTGCATCACCAGCTTGATGAACCGCGGCAGGTTCCGCTGTGTGGGGTGCAATCGTCCGAAGCCGGGGTTCGTGACATCGGTCGAGAGCATGTCGCTGAACCAGGGATGGTTCATCATGTTGACCATCTCGAAGCGGAATTGCAGCTTGAGATTCTCGCGAATCGGGAAGTATTTCGACAGCGAGGTGTCCCAGTTCTGGTAGCCGGGCCGACGCACGTCGCTGAACAGGTACGGGAACGTGCGCAGCTCGTAGGTCAGATTGGGCGGCGCGACGCGGCGTCCGGTGGCAGGATCATCCCACAGTGAAGTGTTGAAGACCTGGGTTCGCGTGGGATTCGACAGCTTGGCGCTGCCCGGGCGCACCTGGGGCGCGTTCGGGTAATTCACCACCCAGCCGCTCTGGTAAGTTACATCGTAGTTGATCTGCCAACCGCCGATGATTTGATTCAGCCAGCCGGGCACGTTAGCGCCGAACGCACGGCCACGACCAACAGGAAGCTCGTAGATTCCCACGATGACGAACTTCTGCGGAGCGTCAATGTTCTGGTTGGACTCCTTGACGAGCCGCGTATTCTTCCAGTTCGCCAGCACGAAATCCTGCGCATTCAAGACGCGGATTTGTTGTAGGTTCTTGCCGATGTTGTAACTCGACAGGAAGCTAAGCCCGTGGGAGAGCCGCTTGGTCACCTTGATGGACATGCCGTGGAATTGGTTGCGGCCGATCGGCACGCTGGCCATGGTCACGCCGCTGTATTGAGGATAAGCGCGCCAGAGGATCTGCCGCTGAATTGTAGCCCCGTTCAAGGCCGCGTTGGCGGGAATCAGGCCCGCCATGGGATTGGGTACTTGCGCAGTGTAATAGGCGGTGTCAATCGCCCCGGTGGCGGTGCGTCGCCCCATCTCGTTGACCGGGATGTAGTTGAGGCCGAAGCTGGCGGTATTCGACAGCCCGCGCGTAATGTTGCTGCTGTAGCCGATTTCGAAGAGCACGCCGCCGGGAAGTTCCCGCTGGATGTCGAAGGAGTACTGGTGGCTGGCCGGCAAGCCCCGATCCCTCATATAAGCAGTTATGCCCTCGCCCAGGAAGCTGGCGGCGCCCTGGCTGGATCCGATAGGATCCAGAAGCTTGCCGCCCAGCGTGACGAACGGATTGGCGGTCTTCAAACCCGGCACCGGGCGCAGCCCGTCGGTGGTGACGACGGCGTTGGTCGTGCGGCTGAAGCCGGCGGTGGAACCGAGGGTGTCATCGCCCAGGTAGTAAACGCCGTAACCGCCGCGCACCACGAGCTTGTCGCTGAGTCGGTACGCCACGCCTGCCCGGACCTGCCAGTTATTCTTGTCGGTGTCGAGCAAGGTGCGCGGTTGGCCGTCCACGCCCGCAAATCGCACCTGCCCTTTCAGGTCCAGACCTTTCACCTGCGCCGCAATCGGGCTCGGCGCGTTCAAGTCCAGACCGTTCACCTGCCGGTTGAAGCGCTCCAGATTGCCGGTTTCGGCGTCCCAACGCAGCCCCAGGTTCAAAGTGAGCCTGGTCGTCACTTTCCAGTCGTCCTGGATGAAACCGGCGTAGTAGAAATGCCGATAGGCAGGGTCAATATTCTTTTCTACCCTGGCCGAGCTCGGCAGACCCAGTAACATCGTGGCCAGGCCGTTGCCCGAAACGGCATCGGCTCGCTGAGCATTCGCCTGAGTCCAGTTCTTTCCAAAGTACCAGTAGCCCGAAGGATATCCCCGTCCGGAATTATTCAGGTTATACTGGCGGGCTTCCGCACCGAACTTCAAAAAGTGCCTGCCGATCACCTTGTTTAAGTTCGGCTGCAAACTATAGGTGTCACGAGTCCCCGGACCGAAAGCGCTGGAACCTACGGACTGGTAACCTTCGATGTCGAAGCGCGGGAACTGATACTGGCGGAACTGGGCCACCAGCGCCGGATCAATGCCGAGCTGTTTGGGATCGTAACCCGCGCCGAACCTGCTGCCGCCGGCATCCTCCCAACGATTCAAACCGAAGCGCAAGTCGAAGGTCATCGTGGGCGAAAGCGTCGAGGTCCAGTTCATCATGATGTTGCGCCCGTTGCGCAGCAGCGGGGCATTGCCGGTCGGCTCCGCCGGGTTGTTCATGCCGAAGACGATGGCGCGGAACTCCTGAAACGGGTTTTCGGCGTAGCGGAAGAACACGTTGTTGCTGGAGTTAATCACGAAGTCCGTGCGCCCCACGAACTGATCGAAGCTAGCAATCCAGCGCGAGGGATAGGGATAGTTGTTGATGCGCGCGGGACCTTCGCCCGGCGCTGAGGGCGGGGGGTAGTAAGAAAGCACCTTCTGGGCCACAGGATCAATTTGAGCAGGCGGAATCCGGTTGCCTGGGAAGGGCGTGCGGGTGCCGTCGGCCTTCGTGGTCCAGGGGTCGTAAATCAGCACCTGCTGGCCCGCAGCGTTAAACAACTGACTGAAATCGCCGCCGCGGATCTCCATGATGGGGAACGTCTTTACGTCCGGGTCGGCGGAGCGCTGCCGCATGCTCTCCCAGGAGAGCATCCAGAAGGCCCGGTTGCGACCGTCAAGCAGCTTGGGGATGTAATAAGGTCCGGACGCCATGGCCCCGAACTGGTTGATATGGTTCGGGGGCTTGCGCCCCTTGGGGTAGTAAACGCCGGCAATGGTCTGCGGCTGGTTGAGCTCGCTTTGATTGGCGTTCAGCTTGTCATTCTGAAAATATTCAAAGGCCGTGCCGTGAAACTCGTTGGTCCCGCCTTTGGTGACGATGGTGATCACGCCGCCGCCGGTGCGCCCGTACTGGGCGTCGTAGGTGTTGGCTTGCACTTTGAATTCCTGGACGGACTCCGTGGTGGGAATGGCGATGACCGTGTACTCGGCGCGCACGTTGCTGATGCCATCCAGCAGGACTTCGTTAGTCTTTTCGCGCCCGCCGTTGATCGAAATGCCGGAGGTGCCCGCGATGTCAAAGGAACGCAGGTAGCGCCAGGAGCCGCTCTTGATGACGCCCGCCGCCGCCCAGGCGATCTGGAAGGGGTTGCGACCCTGCGTGGGCACGTTGGCGATGATCTCGTTGGCCAGCACCTGGGCGCGGGTGGCGGTCTCGGTCTGCAACTGCGAGACCGAAGCGCTCACCGTAATGCTCTCGGTAAGCTGGCCGATCTCCAATTGCACGTCCAGGCGCAGCCGGTCCCCGGCTTGCAGCAGAATGTTCTCGCGCGTGAAGCGCTTGAAGCCGGTTTGCTCGACGTCCAAACGATAGGCGCCGGGCGCCAAGAAGGGCGTGACGTAATTGCCCGACTCGTTGGTCCTGGAAGTGACGGAGACGTTTTGAGCGATGTTGGTGACCGTTACGGTGGCGCCGGAGACGGGCGCGCCGCTCGGGTCTGTGACGATGCCCGTGATGGAGGCCCTCACCTCTTGGGCGGAAGCCATCACCGAGCACAAGAGGAAAAGCGACAAACCCCTAAGCAGCAACTTCACAGTGAGACTCCTTTCCCTTGTGTGCCGAAGTAAGCCGTCGAAGCGCGGGGCTGCGGCGGCATGCCACAGTATACACCAGAACGCGATCTCAGGGCTCCCCCCTTAATTCGATCTCCTGCTCCGGGACCCCCGCCCGCCCTGCTGACCTGCCGCTCGCGGGCCCGAACCGACAGCCCACCCAACCCAACTTGGACTGTCGTCTCGATCGCGGGCATGCTCTTGTGGCGGCACAGAGCCTAACCCACCCCGAGTTCGACCGTTTCCTTGACCCCCAGATGCTTCACCGTAGCGACCAGGTAGTCGCGGTTCATTCGCGCAATCACTTCCAACTTAATGCGCTTGGGGCAAACCGCCTCGCACTCGCCGACGTTGGTGCAGTGCCCGAAGCCCTCCCGAGCCGCCTGCGCGACCATGTTGAGCACCCGCTCGTAGCGCTCCGGCTGGCCCTGAGGCAGCAGACCGAGGTGGGCCACCTTGGCCGCCGTGAACAGCGCCGCCGCCGCATTGGGACATTGCGCCACGCAGGCCCCACAGCCGATGCAGGCCGCCGCGTCCATGGCTTTCTCGGCTGCGGGCTTCGGCACCGGGATGGCGTTGGCGTCCGGAGCGCTGCCGGCGTTGACCGAGATGTAGCCTCCGGCGGCGATGATGCGATCGAAGGCGCTGCGATCCACCACCAGGTCGCGGATGATCGGGAAGGCGCGGGCGCGGAAAGGCTCCAGCCACAACTCATCACCGTCTTTGAAGTGGCGCATGTGGAGCTGGCAGACGGTAGTCCCCGGCTCGGGACCGTGGGCGCGCCCGTTGATCATGAAGCCGCACATCCCGCAGATGCCTTCCCGGCAATCGTGATCGAAGGCGATGGGATCTTCGCCTTTCTGGGTCAGCTCCTCGTTGAGCACGTCGAGCATTTCTAGGAAGGACATATGCGGATTGACGTTGTTGACCTCGTAGCGAACCATGCGGCCCGGTTCGCTTGCATTCCTCTGTCGCCAGACGTGCAGGATGATCCTCATTTGTAACTCCGCACAGTGGGCTGAACGTACTCGAACACGAGGGGCTCCTTGTGGAGTCTGGGCGGATTGCCATCGCCGGTGAATTCCCAGGCGGCCACGTAAGCGTACTCGGCGTCGTTGCGCAGGGCCTCGCCTTCCGGCGTTTGGTATTCCTCGCGGAAATGGCCGCCGCAGGATTCGTTGCGGTGCAGCGCGTCGTAGCAGATCAGTTCGGCCAGCTCCATGAAGTCCGCCACCCTCCCGGCGCGCTCCAGCGCCTGATTGAACTCCTCGCCCGAACCCAGCACGTTGACCTCGCGCCAGTACTGTTCGCGCAGCTCGGGAATTTTCTTCAACGCATACTGAAGCCCCTGCGCGTTGCGCGCCATGCCGCAATATTCCCACAGGAGCTTACCCAACTCGCGGTGGAACGAGTCCACCGTGCGCTTGCCGCGAACGCTCAGCAAGCGGCGAATGCGCTCGGCCACCACGCGTTCGGCTTCGCGGAACTCCGCCTGTTCGGGGCTGACCTTTTCGAACTTCGTCGAGGCCAGGTAGTCTCCGATGGTGTAGGGCAGGATGAAGTAGCCGTCCGCCAGGCCCTGCATCAGCGCGCTGGCCCCCAGGCGGTTGGCCCCGTGATCGGAAAAATTTGCCTCGCCGATCACGTACAGCCCCGGGATGGTGGACATCAGGTTGTAGTCCACCCACAGGCCGCCCATGGTGTAGTGGATGGCTGGGTAAATGCGCATCGGAACCTTGTAAGGATCCTCGCCCGTCAGCCGCTCGTACATCTCGAAAAGGTTCCCGTAGCGCTCTCGAATGACGGCCACGCCCAGCCGCTCGATGGCGTCACGGAAGTCCAGATAAACGCCGTAGCCGGTCGGCCCGACGCCGCGGCCCTCGTCGCAGACCTGCTTGGCGGCTCGCGAGGCGATGTCGCGGGGAACCAGGTTCCCGAAGGCCGGGTAACGCCGCTCCAAATAGTAGTCCCGTTCCTCCTCGGGAATCTCGTTGGGCGGACGCCGGTCCCCTTTGGCCAGCGGCACCCAGATGCGACCGTCGTTGCGCAGCGACTCGCTCATCAAGGTGAGCTTGGACTGATATTCGCCGGTGACGGGAATGCAGGTCGGGTGGATCTGGGTAAAGCAGGGATTCGCGAACAGCGCACCCTTGCGGTAGGCGCGCCAGATGGCCGTGGCGTTGGCGCCCTTGGCCATGGTCGAAAGGTAGTAGACATTGCCGTAGCCGCCGGTAGCCAGCACCACGGCGTCCGCGACATGGGACTCGATCTTGCCCGTAACCAGGTTGCGCGTGACGATCCCGCGGGCGCGCCCGTTGACCAGCACCAGCTCCAGCATCTCGTGGCGCGGGAACATCGTCAGCCGACCGGCAGCGATCTGCCGCTGCATCGCCTGGTAAGCGCCCAGCAGGAGCTGCTGGCCGGTCTGGCCGCGGGCGTAGAAGGTTCGCGACACCTGCGCCCCGCCGAAGGAGCGGTTCGCCAGCACGCCGCCGTACTCGCGGGCGAAGGGAATTCCCTGCGCGACGCAGTGGTCAATGATGTCCACGCTCAACTGCGCCAGCCGGTAAACGTTGGATTCGCGCGAACGGAAATCGCCGCCTTTGACGGTGTCGTAGAACAACCGGAAAACGCTGTCGCCGTCGTTCTGGTAATTCTTGGCTGCGTTGATGCCGCCCTGGGCCGCGATCGAGTGAGCCCGCCGCGGCGAGTCCTGATAGCAATAGCACTTGACGTTGTAGCCCAGCTCAGCCAGGGTGGCGGTCGCCGAGCCGCCCGCCAGGCCGCTGCCCACCACGATGATGGTGTACTTGCGTTTGTTGGCCGGACTGACCAACTTCAGGTTGAACTGGTGCCGGTCCCAGCGCGTCTCGATGGGACCACCCGGACATTTCGCATCCAGTTGCATCAGTTGACTCCTTCTCCGATCCAGCCCGCCAGCACCGCTACCGGGATTGAAAGGTAGCCGAGCGCCACCAACGCGCCGACCAGGTGCGAGATCCGCACGAGCGCCGGGCGGTAGCGCTCATCGTCCAGGCCCAGCGTGTGCAGCATGCTCCAAAGCCCGTGCCAGATGTGCAAGCCGACCAGCGAGACCGCCACCATGTAGACCGCCGATACGTACCAGATCCGAAAGCCGCGCACCACATTTTCGTAAACGTTCAGCGGTTCGAAGGGCAGACCTGCGTCGCCGGTCGTCAGATGCAGCACGTGGAAAATCACGAAGGCCGCCAGGATCGGCCCGCTCAGGATCATGGTGCGCGCGGCGTAGGCCGAAGGCACGTCCACTTTTTTGACATAGCCGATCGGGCGCGCTCGTCGTTTCAGCCACCAGAGCTGGACCGTGTAGAAGATGTGCAGGCCTACGGCCACCAGCAGCACGAGCCGCGCCGCCCACAACAGAGGACCGGCATTGTGTAATAGCTCCGCGTAAGCGTTGATGCGCTCACGTCCCAGAAAAATTTGAAGGTTGCCCAGCATGTGGGCTACGACATAGCCGATCAGCACCAGCCCGGTCACCGCCACGATGACCTTCTTGCCGACCGGCGCTTCGTAAAAAGCAATCCGCTCGCTAGGCTTGCTCACCACCGCGACGCTCATGGCACGATCCCGGCCTCCCGCAGCAAGAGACGTCATTATAGACAAAACGCCGCTTTCCAGGTCAACCACTGAAATGCAGGTCCTCGCACGCCGGACTGGCATCGTTGACTGCGGCCTCCGCAACCACCGGACCGCGCAAGCACGAAATCACCGTGAAACGGATGCGCGTGGGCGATACGGCTGGCGCGCGGGGTGCATCGCGGTCGCACTGGCCGCGGCCTCGTACCAGCTACCGTGTGCAACCTCGCCGCAGACCCCAACGTCATCAGGAACAGCGCCGTCCGCCCCGGCAGATCCCGCGGCAGGCCCGAAGATCGCCGAGCGGCGCGGGAAGCACGTCTGGGAGATGCGCCGGGGCGCACCGCCGCCGTCCGTGCTACATTCTGAAAGGGCGACATGGCCTGGCCCCGGACGCCTCGGCGGTCAACGGGGAGAACCAGCTTGGCAAGCGCCCTAAAGTTTCGTATAAAGGGATTTCGAGCCCTATTGGAGGAAAAGCATGGTGACCTGTCCTGTCTGCGATGCCGAAATTGACATCGAGGAGGACGAGCTGGACGAAGGCGACACCGTCTCCTGTGAAGAGTGCGGAGCTGAGTTGCGCGTGGCGGGAGTGGATCCGCTGGAGCTGGAACCGATCGAGGAAGAGGAAGAAGAAGACCTCGACTTCGACGAGGATGAAGACGAGAATTGGCGCTAGCGGGCTGTTGCTGTTGGCGATCGTCGGCGGCACAGCGGCGGGTACCTGCAGGGCGAAAGACCGCAAGGCTCAGCCCCATGCCTTGATTGCCGGAACGGTGTTCCGGGAGAGCGGCCTCAGCTTGCCGGGTGCGGAAATTACCCTCACAGTGGTCGAGGAGTCCGGCCCCGGCCGCAAGGCCAGGCCCATGGAAGCGCGGTCGGACGCCCGGGGCGAGTTCGCCTTCCGCGTGCCTCCCACGCCGGCGCGCTACCGGTTGAGCGTCAAAGCTCACGGCTACCTGCCCGAGGAAAAAACGGTCAGCATCAGCGGCGAGGAGCGAGTTGATGTATTCTTTCGCCTGCGGCGAGCATCTAAGAACTGAGAACCCGCCACGCGGCGGGAAGCGACGTTGGAGAGAACCATGAGGAAGTGCAGTGCGTTCTGTGTGTTGCTGAGCTTGCTCGTGGTCTCGGCGAGCGCCTCCGCTCAGAAAAAGAAAGAGCGGGAGGAGGAGGCGGCCGTGCGCTCCGTCCAGGGAGTCGTGACCGACGAGCACGACAACCTGGTGGAGGGGGCGGTGGTCCAGTTGAAAAACACCAAGACTCTGGAGATTCGTTCCTACATCACCCGGAGCGACGGCGCCTACTCTTTCCATGGCCTCTCGACCAACGTGGATTATCAGTTGAAGGCTGAACACCAGGGCCGTTCCAGCGATGTTCGGACGCTGAGCGTGTTCGACTCGCGCCGGAAGGCTGTGATCAACCTGAAACTGAAGAAGCCGTAGCCGCGCGGGGCCTCACGGCCGCCCGCGGAAGATGCGAAACTAAGCAGGGGCCCGGGATGCGGTCCCCAGATCGAGCAGGGAAAAAGGAGGAGTACGCACCATGAGGTTTGTGTCTACGCTAGCTCTGGCGTCGCTGGGCGCGACGCTCATCATGGGTCAGGAATTCAAACTGGGTTCGAAGGTGGGCGAGTTTACGCTGAAGGACACCTCGGGCGCCACCGTGAGCTGGTCGTCCTTGAAGGGCGACGTCACGGCGATCTTTTTCATCGCCACGCAATGCCCCATCTCGAACGATTACAACGAGCGGATGAAAGCTCTGTACAAAGACTACGGGCCGCGGGGCGTAAAGTTCGTGTTCATCAACCCCAATAACACGGAACCCGCCGCCGAGGTCGCCGAACACGCCAAAAAGTGGGGTTTCGAGTTCAAGGTGTATAAGGATGAGGGCAACGTCGTGGCGGACCGTTTCGGCGCTCAGTTCACTCCCGAGGTCTTCGTGGTGGATCGTCAGGGCGTGATCCGCTACCACGGCGCGATTGACGATTCTCGCCAGCCGGATCGCATCAAGACGCACCACTTGCGCAACGCGCTGGATGAGCTGCTGGCCGGCAAGGCCGTGTCCACTCCCGAGACCAAGGCCTTCGGCTGCACCATCAAGCGGGTGAAGAAAGTCTCGTGACGCTTCGCGCACTGCCGGTATGCCTGGTGATCGCCGCCGGGCTAGCCGCCCAAACCCGTCTGACGCCCCTGGATGCGGCCGGCTACAGCAAGATGCTGGCCGCTCACAGGGGCCGCATTGTACTGGTGGATTTCTGGGCTACCTGGTGCGAGCCCTGCCTGCGGGAACTACCGCAGTTGGTGGCTCTCGAGAAGCGCCTTGGCGGCCGGTTCAAGCTCGTAACCGTGTCTGCGGACGAGCCCGAGCAAGAAGCCGACGCCGTCAAGATGCTCAAGAAGTCCGGGGCTTCCTGGCCCGCTTACATCAAGCGCACCGGAGACGACGACGCCTTTATCCGCGCGGTGGACGCGGCCTGGAGCGGCGCTTTGCCCGCCTTGTTCCTGTATGACCGGCAAGGCCGCAAGGTGCGCTCCTTCGTGGGCGAGACCGACATTGCGGTCATCGAGGCCGCTATTCGCAAGATTCCGTGACCTTGCTGGAGAGCCACCTGGCGCGACTGCGCGGGCAGACCGCCTGGATCACAGGCGGCAAGCGGATCGGACGCACGGCGGCGCGAGCGCTGGCCGAGCAGGGAGTCGGAGTCGTCATCAGTTTCCGTCACTCGGAAGCTGAAGCTCGCCAGACCGTTGAGGAGTGCGAATCCCTGGGCGTGCCCGCGGCCGCCGTCCAAGCGGATGTCTCCTCACGCGAGAGCTTCGAGCGCGCCGTGGCCCTGATCCGGCCGCGCTTTCCCGAGGTGCACATCCTGGTCAACATGGCCTCCGTCTACCGTCCGGTGGCCGTGGAACGCATCACCGAGCGTGATTGGGAGGAGAACATCGGCGCGCACCTGCTGGGCGCGTTCTGGCCTGCGCAGGCGCTCGTCGGCCTCATGCCTCCCGGCTCGCACATCGTCAACGTGGCGGATGCCTGCGTCACCGGCCGGATGCGCCGGCGTAACCTGCCCTATCAGGTGACCAAGGCCGCGGTGGCCGCGATGACGCGCGCCATGGCCGTCGAATATGCGCCGCGCGGCATTTTCGTGAACGCCATCGCACCGGGCCCGATTCTTGCGCCGGAGGACTTTCCGCCCGAGAAGTGGAAGGCGATCCGGGAGAAGGCCCCGGTCAAGTATCCGGTGGGCGATCAAGAGGCGGTCGAGCAATTCGCCCTGCTAGTCCTGTATCTTTGTCTTACGACTACGGCCACCGGCCACACGTTTCCCCTGGATCTCGGCGAGAATCTCTGAGCGCGCCTCAGCGCAAGGCGATAGGCCGTAGGGCGAAGCCGGCGGTCGCGCCGCGAATGCGGTTCGTCGTGGCGATGAGTGCGAAGCGCCAGGCTTTATCGCGCGCCAGATCCTCCAGGTAGAACAGCTCGCCGATGTGCACGCCCTGCTCGACGAGCAGGTATTCGTGGACCGGCAGCGTGGCGTCGCCGCCCCACTCCAACCCCGTGGTGTCCGAGCCGATGAACACAGCGCCCTTTTGCTCCACCAGCCAGCGCGCGCCCTCGATGGTCAGGCCTGCCGAATCGTGCTGCGCCAGCCTGGCGTGATCGGCCCCGCTGCGGCCCCAATATCGCAGGGCGCCGGTGCGGATCAGAACCGCGTCGCCGGGCTGGATCTCGGCGCCCTGCGCCGCCAGTGCGCCCTGGAGCTCTTTGGGGCCGATGGCGAAGTTAGCAGGCAGGGCCTCGACCCCCTTCCAACCCGCCACGTCAATCAGCACACCGCGCACCACCAGCGGCGGAATGGAATCCGCATCCGCCTTCATCAAACCGAAGTCGCCGCCGTAATCCTGCTCGCGAAAGCCGTTGTACCAGTGATTGTCCTTACCTGCGGTGATATGTCCCAGACCGTCAATTTGGGTTCCCACGTTGTCGGAGATAAACAACGCGCAACTGTGAAAGCCGAGCTGCCGCGGGTGGGCGGCGAAGGCCGCGATATCCTTGCTTCGCTTGACGCCCTCAGGGCTGCGGAAGGAGATCACCTCGATAGGCGAATGGCCGGGCCACTTGAACGAAGTGCGGTCCACCGGCACGCCCAGATCGTAGACGCGCCCCTCACGCACTTCCTTGAGGGCGCGCAAGACCCACTGGGGGCCGGCGACCGCGTTGAGCGCGCCCACCTCGTCATCCGGTCCCCAGATCCAACCGAATCCCTTGCCTTTGGTCCAACCTTTAGGGTTTTGCGCCTCCAGCAGGCCGGCGCACAACGCCAGACAGAGAAACGCACCTCGCATGCGGAGATTCTACCGCGGTCAGCCCTCCCGCACCACTTCGAAGGCCAGCATCCGGCCCAGCTTCTCCACATCGTCCAGGTAGTTTCCATAAAAGGTCACGCGGTGAACGCCCAGACCGCCGCTGAAACCGGCCATCATCCGTTGTGCGTCGGAGACGCGCGTACGAATCTGCGTCCGGCAACCGAATTCGCTGGCCACGTTGCCCAACACCTCCGCCGTCGAGACCCGCAGGCGTCGCGGTCCTTCGAAGGCCGCCACTGTCACGACGCCGGATTCCGGCATCAACACCTGAAGCGAGACGCCGGCTCCGGTCTCCAGGTGGGAGCGCACGATGTAGGGGGATCGCGGTCCGCCGATACCCTGCATGGCCGTGGGCGCCACGCAGTGCGATTGGATGAGCTGATTGCGTCCGGCGTCGAAGACGGCGTTGAAGACGAAGCCCGGTTTGCCGGTGAAGGGCGTCAGAAGCAACTGGGTCATGGTGCAGTTCAAATCCGCCTGGCAGACGCCGTAAAGGCCTTCGTCGTCCAGACGCGACCATGCGACGCAGGGATAGCCCGGCAGCTCGCCCCGATGGATGCCGCCCAGGCAGTCTATGGTGACGGCGTTGGCCTCCTCGGCGGCCAGCAGCCGTTTGACGCCCAGGTAGAAGCGCAACGCGCGCCGGATCTCATCGGCCGAAGGCTCGACCACGCGCAGGGCCTGGCGCACGAAACGTTCGGCTTCGCGCTCCGCCGTCTGCTCATCTATAGCGTTAAAGGCGTCGGTCAGATGGGCGTAGCTCAAATAGGCGAAACGCGTGCCGAAGCGCGCGGTGAACTCCGCCGCCTGCCGGCTGTGGCGCTCGCGATCGCGCTCCGGCACGACCACCAGGACCTTGCTGGTGCGCAGGCTGTGAATGGCGTAAAACACGCGCGCGTAGACGTCCAGCTCGCCGGGATCGCTCGTGGTGAGCACGTCGCCCGGGTTGCCGGCCCGCACCCAGGCCGCCATGCTGCCCCAGGCGTGCCCGAAGTAAGGCTGATTCCACAGCAGAGCAGGCGGCCCGGCCTTGGCCAGAGCCAGCACCAGGCCGTCGGATCCCGAGGTCAGCGTGACGATCAGAATGCCGTCCACCGTCGAGCGATCCAGCGCCTTCACCCAAGCCGCGGCGTCCTCGGGGGTTCGCACCAGTTCGCCGCCCGTCAGACGCAAGACGCCGGGGTGCCTGCGCTCCAGCTCGAGAAGGTGAGCGTCGGCCTCAGCTCGAGCCTGCTCGACGTTCAGCTTGGGGTTGGGCCAGGAGGGTTTGGGAACGGCGATGAAAACCTTCTTGACGTGCGCCGGCCCGGCCCAAGCGGCTTCGGCGGCGACGGCTCTCGCAGGGGCCAGTGCGCCCAGGGGCATGCAACCAAACTCGCGGCGACTCAGCATGAGGGGATTCTATCACTGAGGCCGGCGGCTAGAGTTCCTCGCCGCGCACCAGATCTTCGAAGGTTTCACGGCGCCGGATGATGCGCCAGCGATCGCCCTCCACGAGCACTTCCGGCGGGCGCAGCCGCGAATTGTAATTGGAGGCGGCCACGAAGGCGTAGGCGCCCGCGGTGGCCACCGCTAAGAGGTCACCCGGCAGCACGTTGGGCATCCGACGGTCGCGCGCCAAATAGTCCCCGGTCTCGCAGACCGGGCCCACGACGTCGGCCAGGATCGTCCCCGGCGCACCGGCGCGCACCGGCAGGATCTCGTGGTGCGATTGATAGAGGGCCGGCCGAATCAGGTCGTTCATGGCCGCGTCCACCACCACGAATTCTTTCGAGTCCGTGCGCTTGCGGTAGAGCACGCGCGTCAGCAGTACGCCGGCCTCGGCGGTGATCGAGCGGCCGGGCTCCACGATCAAGAACAGATCGCGGCCGTCCAGTCTGGCGCGCACCTGGCGCGCAAACTCGCCGATGTCAGGGGCCCGCTCGTCAGCCCGGTAAGCGACGCCTAAGCCGCCGCCCAGATCCAGCGTGCGGATGGCGAACCCCCCGGCGCGCAGTCGTTCGATCAACTCCAGCATCCGATCGGCCGCAGCCAGTAGAGCGGAGGGGTCCAGGATCTGCGAGCCGATATGGCAGCTCAGGCCCTCGAGCGCCAGATTCTTTAGCGTTACAGCGCGGTGGAAGATGTCGGGGACCTGGGCCGCCTCGACGCCGAACTTGTGCTGGTGCAATCCGGTCGCGATGTACGGATGGGTGTCGGCCTCCACGTCGGGATTCACGCGCAGTGAGACCCGGGCTCGGAGGCCGCGCCTGGCGGCCAGCGCGTCAATCAATCGCAGCTCGTCTTCGGATTCGGCGTTGAAGCTGTGAATGCCTTCGGCCAGCCCGTACTCGATCTCCTCCGGCGTCTTGCCCACGCCGGAGAAAACGACCCGGTCGGCCCGGCCTCCGGCTTTCAAGACCCGGTAGAGTTCGCCCCCGGATACGATGTCGAAGCCCGCGCCCGCACGCGCCAGCAAGGCCAGCACGGCGAGATTGGAGTTAGCCTTGACGGCGTAGCAGACCATGTGCGGCAGGTCGGCCAGCGCTTCCTCGTACCAGCGGAAACGCTCCTCGATCGCCTCTCGGGAATACACGTAGCAGGGCGTGCCCACGCTCCGGGCGATTTCCGGCAGGGCCACCTGCTCGCAGTAAAGCGTCTTGTCCTGGTAACGAAACGGGGGATTCCCGCTCATCGCAATCGCAACACCAGCAGGGTTTGGTCGTCGAAAGCGGCGCTTTGCCCGCTGAATTCGTCCAGATCCGCGAAGACCGCCTCCACCAGGGCCTGCGGCGTTTGCCCCCAGCGAGGTCCCAGCACTTCCACCAGGCGGCTGCGCCCGTATTCCTCGCCCTGCGCGTTGCTCTGGTCGGGGATCCCGTCGGAGTACATGACGAGGACGTCGCCCGGTTGGCCCTGGAAGACGACCTCTTCGTGTTCCACATCCGGCAACAGTCCGAGCGGAATTCCTTCCACGTGCGGCTTGAGCACCTCGCCCTGGCGCAGAACCAGGGGCGGCATGCCCCCTGCGCCTGCAAACACGAACTGTCGGGCAACGGGCAACCAGCGCGCCGCCAGCAAGGCTACGTAGCGTGCTTCCACCCGGCGCTCCAGCAACGCCTCGTTCAGGGCCTTCATCAAGGCTGCCGGAGCACGCCGGCGCGGGGCCAGGCTCATCAGCAGTCCGTTCACCAGGGCGCCATAGAGCGCAGCAGCGACTCCCTTGCCGCTGACGTCGCCCAGGGTTATGAGGGCGTCGCCGTCGAAGGGGAAAAAATGATAGAGGTCGCCGCTCACCTCGCGCGCCGGGCGGTATCCGATGGCGATTTCCAGACCCTCGATCTCCGGAGGCTCGCGCCACAACAGGGCGGATTGCAACTCGCGCGCCGCCTCCAGGTCCTTTTCCATGCGTTGCTTGCGCTCGGCCAGCTCCTCGTAAAGCCGGGCGTTCTCCACCGCGATGGCGATCTGCGGCGCCAGCAGCGAGAGCATCCGTACGTGCTCGTCGGTGAAGTAGCTGTAGCGCTCGCTCTCCAGATCCATGACCCCGATCACGCGGTCACGGACAATCAGGGGGACGGCCACCTCCGAGCGAATGTCCGGATGGGAGGGGATGTAGCGCGGATCCGCCAGCGTATTGTCGGAGCGAATCACCTCGCGCGTCTCGGCGGCCGCGCCTGTGATGCCCTTGCCCAGCGGGATCTGATCCAGTTCCACGCGCTGGTCATAGCGCAGGCTGAAGCGATGTCGCAGGCAGTTGCGCTCGGCATCCACAAGCAGGATGCTGAAGGCGTCGTAGTTGATCAGGCGCTTGATGGCTTCGGCGATGCGCGACAGCAGTTGCTCCAGATCCAGGATGGAGAAATCGCGCGCCAGGTGCGCCAGGGTGGAGAGCGTGCGATTCTGCCGTTCGACGCGTCGGTAGAGCCGGGCGTTGTCAATCGCCGTCGCAGCCCGGGAAGCGATCAGACGCAGAAGCGAACGGTCGTATTGCGTGTAGGCGTTGACGCGCGTGGACTGCACGTCAATGACGCCCACCAATTTGCCGCGCGCCACCATGGGAGCCGCCAGCTCCGAACGCACGGCGTCCAGCCCGCTCAAATAGCGCGGATCCCGCCGCACGTCCGGCACCAGGATAGCCTCGCGCGTGGCTGCGGCGGCGCCCGTGATGCCCTCCCCCAGGGCGATCAGCAGGTTGCGCACGATCTCCTCCCGGTGACCGATCGCGTAACGAATGCGCAGCGCGCCCAACTTCTCGCTGTAAAGCAGGATGGCGAACAGCTCGTAAGGAATCACCTTGGCCACAATGGCGGCGATGTTGGCCATCAGCTTATCGAGGTTGAGCGTCTCGGAAGTTGCGGCTGCGACTTCCAGCAGAAAATCCAGCAGTTCCGCACGCTCGCGAAAACGGACCACGGATGGACTGGAGCCCGCCATCGTTGCTCACGCGGCGCCGGCGAGAATGCGCACGCTAGCGCTGGCGCCGATGCGCGTCGCCCCGGCGGCCACCATGCGCTCGAGATCCTCCCGCGTGCGAATGCCGCCGGCCGCCTTCACCCCCATTTCAGGGCCGACCACCAGCCGCATCAGGGCCACGTCGCGGACCGTAGCCCCGGAAGGGCCGAAGCCGGTCGAGGTCTTGACGAAGTCGGCGCCGGCCATCCTGGCCAGCGCACAGGCCACCACCTTCTCCGCATCGCTCAGCAACGCGGTTTCCAGGATCACTTTCAACAGGGCCCCCGCGACGTGGCAGACCTCGGCGACGGCCCGGATATCGGCGTACACCGTCTCCCATTCTCCGGAGCGGAGCGCGCCGATGTCCATGACCATATCCACTTCCTGAGCCCCGGAGGCGATGGCAGCCTGCGCCTCGGCCCGCTTGATGGCCGTCATACTGGCGCCCAATGGGAAACCGGCCACCGAGCAGACCTTCACCGCGCTGCCGCGCAGTTGCTCAGCCGCCAGCGCCACCCACACCGGGTTGACGCACACGGCGGCGAAACCGAACCGCCGCGCTTCCTCGCAGAGCTTCAGAATGTCGCTGCGTGTGGCCTCGGGTCTCAACAGGGTATGATCAATCAGGCGCGCCAGCGCAGGATCCACCTCACGGACGCCCTGCGCCGCAGAGACCCGTTCGGCTCCGGCAGCCACGACGGCCCGCGCTTTCGAAGCGCAGGTTTCCACGCACCGCCGCTGCTGGCAAGGACAGCTTCTCTCGACGAGCCCGAGCGCCTGGCCGTCCCCGCAGGCATCGCGCGCCAGAGACGCCAATGCCTCCTCCCCCTTTACGCTTGCTGGTGCCGTCAATTCTGCGCCGTCCAATCCGGTTCAGGTGTGTTCGGCTCGAAACCTTTGGTTGCGCGGCAGACGGAGTCGCCAGCCGGTCGCCGCAGTCGAGAAGCCTTATGATAGCACAGCCGTTCGAAGGCTCCCGATTCTGATGCGGCCCGCGAGGCTTGAGGCGCGGAGCACGCTAATCGGATCGCGGTCGGTCGCACGGGCCACCGGTGCGCCGGGAGCGCGGCGGAATCCGTTTATAATCGTACCAGATGGTTGTCGGGATGCTGGCTCGCTTGCTGGCAGTGGCGGTTTTGCCCCTGGCGCTCGGGGCTCAGGTCGAAAAGCCCGCTGCGGAGCAACAGCCCATCCGCGTCCAGGTCAACGAAGTCATCGTCCCCGTCACGGTGACCGACGAAAAGGGAGCTTTCGTCTCGAATCTGGAAGTGAGCGACTTCCTGGTGCTGGACGAGGGCAGGCCGCAGAAGATCATCTATTTCAGCCGCGAGCAAGGTCAGCCCGTCGTCATCGGTTTCCTGCTGGATATGAGCAACGCGACCCGCTTGCACTGGAAGACCTTCCAGGAAGCGGTGCTCGAGTTGGTCTGGACTTTGCTCCCGGGAGACAAGAAATACGCGGGCTATCTGATCACGTACGCCAACGAACCGGAACTGGTGGTCAACACGACGGTGGACTCCGAGAAAATCGTGGAACGCATCCGCAAGCTGAAGCCCGGAGGCGGAGCGGCGCTTTTCGACGCCATCTGGATGGCCTGCACGCAACGCCACATCATCGAGGGCGAACCGATCGAGCCGCGGCGGGTGCTCATTATCATCGGAGACGGTAATGACAACGCCAGCAAGCGCAGCCTGGAAGAGGTCCTCGAACTGGCGCAGCGGAACCTGGTCACCATTTACGGCATTTCCACCGTCGCTTTCGGTTTCACCAGCGAGGGGGAAAGAAACCTGAAGCGCCTGGCCGAGGAGACCGGAGGGCGCGTGGAGTATCCCTTGCAGGGCCTTTACAAAGATGTGTCGGGCTACCTTTCGACTCCTTCCGACGAGGGCAACTATGCCTTGCGAGTCGGAACCGGAGGCTATGCGGCCGAAATCGCGCGCGGGATCGTGCGTAGCGTGGCCGCGGTGGCCGGCGAAATCACGACGCAATACATCTTGCGATACGTCCCCGACGAGGCCGATTCCTCGAAGGCCTTCCGGACCATCGAGGTGCGCGTGAACCTGCCCAACGTGAAGGTCCGGGCGCGAAAGGGATATTATCGGTTTGCGCCATAAAGCGGCGGGCGACTCCGCCCGATGGTGGAACAAGAGCCATGACGTCGGTCCTCACGCTGCCGCCCCCTGCCAGGGCCGAGTACGTGGTGTTGGAGGCTGCCCTGGCGGGCAGGCCCGTGAGACCGGCGGGTGTATTGCTGCTGGATTCCGCAGCGGATCGCCTCTTCGTCCGGCTGCGTGAAGATTGGGAGCAGTGGGCGCCGCCGGAAGATGCCGAGGTGCTTTCGCTGCTGGCCGGCGAGCTGGAGCGTCAGGCCTCCGAGATGGGCGCGCGCAGCCTGCTCGCGTTGCTCGAAGATCGCCTCTCCAACAGCCTCCGCCTGTCGGAACGCCGCGCCGTGGTGGTCCGGGATTTCGACCGGGCCGCCAACCGGCTCTTTGAACGGGAGGTAGCGGGCGCCCGCCCCAGCCGCGTCGTGCCTTTCGTCACCCACGTCCCCGTTTACTCGCTCCGCGCTGCGGCAGGCAAGTTCGGTCCGGAGATGGAAGTGGATCAAGAGCCGGAGGACTGGATCCCTGCGCCGGCAGGGATCCGCAGCCTGGAGGATCACTTCGCCTGCTATGTTTTCGGGCGTTCGATGGAGCCGCGCATTCCGGACGGCAGCCTGTGCCTGTTCCGCCGCATTCCCGCGGGTTCCCGCCAGGGCAAGCTCGTGCTGGTGCGTCACCGCGGAGCTTCGGAAAGCGGCGGGGAGTTCACGGTGAAGCGGTATCGCAGCGAGAAGGTCGTCGAGGAAGGCGATTGGCGTCATACTCAGGTGGTGCTCGAGCCGCTGAATCCCGAGTTTCCGGTTCTGGAGCTCGGGCCCGATGACTTCCAGGTCATCGCTGAGTTCCTTCGCGTCGTGCCAGTCGAAGAAACCTGAGCGGAAAGCCGGGGTACGGTCGGCACAAGTACGCGCCCCCGTCGGAGAATCCGACGTCGAAGAAACCTGAGCGGAAAGCCCGGGGTAGGGTCGGCAGGCGGCCCCCGCGAGGTCAGGCTAAGCACGCCGATACTGCCGCAAAGAAGTCGGAGGTGCGGTCCGCGCGGCACGGGCTCCAACTGCGCGGCCGAGCGCCGCGGGCCGACGCGGGATCCGGATACGGCGGTCCGGTCTGCGCTCTGGCCCCGGGGATCTGACGGCCCGGCAATTTTCTGTTCCCAACCGGCGCGCTCGGCGCTATAATTCAAGAATCCGCCGTGGGCTACGAGCCAGAGACGCCGTTCGACAGCATCGAGAGCGCCCAGCAATTCGTCGAGCTGCTGTCCGAGGCGATCGAAGAGGCGCGGCGAGAGGTGGACGAGGAGATCAGCCGGGTAGGGGCGGCCGGCGCGGAGCGGCGCAAACAGGCTCTGCAACTGGTGGCTTACAATCTGGCGAAGCTATCGTGGCACATGACGACCAGCCGGCGGATTCTGAACGACCTACGAAGTCTGCGCCGCCTGCTGCTGAACGAGAGGCTGCTGGAGAAGGCCGCCGCAGTTGGCGAAGACGGGGAAGGAAGCTAAGGCGCCGCTCGAGAACGAAACTTCGTCACAAAAAAGAAGCGGGCGCCGGGGTTGGGTGAAAGGGTGAGTGCGCCCGCTTGCGTAAAGGGGATTTGTCTATAGAAACGCCAGCGCGCGGCGCAAGGTTACGGCCCGGGAAAAAATTTTTCGTGAAAATCTCCGACGGGCGCCGCAAATTTTCCCTATAGCATGGCGCAACGATCGCGCCGTTTCACATCTCCCGCCGGTTCTCCAGCGACTTGCTGATCGTCACCTCGTCAGCGAATTCCAAATCGCTGCCCGCCGGCACGCCCATGGCGATCCGCGTCACCCGCACCCCCAGCGGCTTTAGCAGACGCGCCAGGTACGCCGCCGTGGCTTCGCCCTCGACGGTCGGGTTAGTGGCCAGAATGACTTCGCGCACCGCGCCGGACTCCAAGCGCGTCAGCAAGTTGGCGATCTTCAAGTGCTCCGGAGTGACGCCTCGCAGCGGCGACAGGGCGCCGTGCAGCACATGGTAGAGCCCCGAGTATTGGCGCGTGGTCTCGATCGGGAGAATGTTGTGCGGCTCCTCGACGACGCAGATCAGCGAGGCGTCGCGCCCGGGATCCGAACAGAAGGGGCAGAACTCGCCTTCGCTGATGTTGTTGCACTGGCTGCACAGCCCCAGACGGTCTTTGACATCTAGAAGGGCCTGGGCCAGACGCTCGGCCTCCTGCCGAGGCGTCCTGAGCACGTGAAAAGCCAGCCGCTGTGCGGACTTCTGTCCGATGCCCGGCAGGCGTTTGAACTCCAGAATCAGGCGGGCCAGCGGCTCGGGATAGTCCGGCATAGACAGTGCGCCCACCCTGCGATCAGAAGAAACCGGGGGGCAATCCCAAACCGCCCAGCACGCCCGACATCTTCTGCCGCACTTCCTCGTCCACTTTCTTGGCCGCCTCGTTGCACGCCGCCATCACCATGTCCTGGAGCATCTCGACGTCGCCGGCCACTTCCGGATCAATCTTGACGCCCAGGACATTCTTCAGACCGTCCATGCGAATGGTGACCATGCCGCCGCCGGCGGAGGCCTCCACGCGGATCTGGGCGATCTCCTCTTGCAGCTTCTGCTGCATTTGCTGCGCCTGGCGCATCATGGCTTGCATGTTGCCCATGCCACCGGGTAGTTTCACTTCCGACTCCTGAAGCTTATTCTTTCAGATTCCGCACCTCTCGCAGCTCGGCGTCCGGGAAGGCGCTCAGAAAGTTTTGCACCGCCGCGTCCGACAGGGCGCGGGCTTTCAACTGCTCGTCGCCCTCCACGCGTGTGGCCGGTTGAGCGGGCGCGCCGGCCTCTGAGAAGTTCACCCGGACCTTGCGAGCGCGCCCGGCGGCTTTCCGCACCACTTTGTCCAGATCGCTGCCGCGCAAGGCGAGGGCGAACTCCTTCGGCGCAGTCAACTCCAGCTCGCCGCCCGCCTCGCTGACCTTGGAATGCGCGATGGCGTCGGCGGTGATGGTCAGGCCGAGCTCGGTTGCGGCCGCAAGCAAGCGCTCTTTCCAGCCAGCCGGCGTCGCAGCCGGGCTCGGAGGCGGCGAGACCGCAGGCGCGTTTCCTTGCTCCAACCTCGCCAGAGCCTCCTCGATGGCGACCAGTTTGCCAGCCTCCACCAGCCGGATCAATCCCATCTCCATGTGGAGTCGGGGATCGAAGGAGAATTGGAGATCCCGATACAGATCCAGCGTGAGCTGCAAATAGCGCGCCAGATCCTGCTCGGAGAAATCGGCGGCGATCTTCTTGAGCTGGGCCCGCTCGCCGGCCGAAGCCGCCACCAGGCGGCTATCCTCCGGCGCGACCTTGACCACCAGGAGATTGCGAAAGTAGCGGGCCAGCTCGCGACAGAAGTGCTGAAGATTGCGGCCGTTCCGAACCAGCTCGTGCACCACCGCCAGCATGCGGGAGGCGTCGGAGTCGCGCAGCGCTTCGGTAACCTGCCTGAGCGCCTCCAAAGAAAACAGACCCAGCAGGGCGCGCACTTCGGCAGCCTGGAGTCGCGGCCCGCAGCACGCGATGGCCTGGTCGAGAGCCGAAAGCGAATCGCGCAGGCTGCCGTCGCCGGCTTGCGCCAGAACAGCGACCGCCTCAGCGTCGGCTTCGATGCCCTCCTGGCGGCAGATCCACTCGATGCGCTGCACGAGTTCCTCGAAGGCGATCGAGCGGAAGCTGAAATGCTGACAGCGGGAGGCGATGGTGGCCGGGATCTTGTGCGCTTCGGTCGTGCACAGCACGAACACCACCCACTCGGGCGGCTCCTCGAGGGTTTTCAGCAGGGCGTTGAAAGCCTCGCTGGTGATCTGATGGGCCTCGTCAATGATGAAGACCTTGTAGCGGTCGCGCGCCGGCCGATAACGCACGTTCTCGCGCAGCTCGCGCATTTCGTTGATGCCGCGGTTGGAGGCGGCGTCAATCTCGATGACGTCCACGGCGTTGCCGGCGCTGATCTCCAGGCAGCTCGAACAGGTCCCGCAAGGCGTGACGGTGGGGCCGCGCACGCAGTTCAGGCAGCGCGCCAGAATGCGCGCCACCGTGGTCTTGCCCGTGCCACGCTGGCCCGAAAAAATGTAGCCGTGCGCGATGCGGTTGCCGGCGATGGCGTTCTCCAGCGTGGTGCGCACGTGCTCCTGGCCCACCAACTCCGCGAAATTCTGGGGCCGGTATTTGCGAGCGATGACCTGGTACATGCGCGACCTGCGCCGGCTCGGTGCTGGTCAGGCCCCAGGTGATCCGCGGCACACGAGCTACACCGCTACCGTTGCTTCCTTCCGGACCTGGCGGGGTTCACGGCCGCCCGTTGCACGGAGCCCGGGGCCTGACAACTCCCTATCCTAACACGCGCGCCGCGGGGCCAAAGCCGGCGAGTCGGCGGCGCTGCGGCGGGTCCAAACCGTCAGCCCGCTCAAATCTTGCCGGGGACCCCCCAGCAGACGACTCGCCAGGTAGCCGCTCACAAACAACACCGGGTGGCTCAGCACGCCGATCAAAATCGGGTGCAGGCGGAAGTTCCAACCCAGGTCCACTTTTAGAGGCCCGGTGAGCGTCGCCCAGCCGACGAACAGCGCGCAAACCGCGATGCCGCAATAAGCGCCGCGGCGATTGCCCGCCGTGGTCAGAAAGCCCAGGGCGAACAGACCCAGCATCCCGCCGGAGAGAATCATGAACAGGTTGATGACCACGCCGTAGATGGCCTGGGCGCGCGCCTGCGTCAGTTGCAGGGCGACCCCGGTGGCCAGCAGTCCGCCGACCAGCACCGCCAGCCGCCCGAAGCGCAGGCGTGCGCGGTCGCTGGTGCGCGGCAAGAAGCGCGCGAAGTAATCCTGTGTGGCTACCGTGGCGACGCTGGCCAGGTCGGCGGAGAAGGCCTGCATGGCGGCGGCCAGGATTCCGGCCAGCACCAAGCCCACCAAGCCGTGCGGAAACTGCGTCGAGATAAAGTAAGGCAAAATGTTGTCGGGCTTGCGAACCACCTCCTCGGGCAGCGGGGCGCCGGTGAGGCGGTAAAAACCCCACATCGAGGAGCCGATGAAAGTGAAGGTCAACCAGATGACGACGCACATCAGAGCGCCCGTGGCGGTGGCTCGCTGCGCGTCGCGATCGCTGCGCGCCACCAGGTAGCGCTGCACGATGTTCTGCTCGGTGATGTAAGCGCGCCCGAAATGCGCCAGGCCCGAGAGCATCAACAGCCAGGCCGTGGGTCGCTCGGCGCTCAGGCTCTCGAGGCTGAGGCTGAAATCGCCCAGATCGAAGCGGCCGCCGTGCCAGGCCGTCGAGACCACCGCGGCCGGTCCTCCTTCGGGCCGGAATAACACCAGGTACAGAACCGAGAGGGCCCCCGCGCTGAGCACCAGCCCTTGCGGCACGTCGTTCCACACCACGGCTTCGATGCCCCCGATCAGCGTGTAGCTGAGCGTGAACAAGCCCACGCCCAGAATCACCAAGCGGATGTCCCAGCCCGCAATGACTTCGACGGCCACCGCGGTCAGCAGCAGCGTGAAGCCCAGATCCACGATGCGCAGCAGCAGGAAGCCCAGCGAGCCGTACAGCCGGGCGCCCACTCCGAAGCGGCGCTCCAGGTACTCGTAACTGGACATGCGCACCACGCGGCGATAAAACGGCACCACCACGATGGTGACGAAGATGAGCACGATGGGCACCATCAGATTGGCCATGATCAGACGCCAGCCCTGATCGAAGGCCGCGCCCGGCAGCGCGATGAAGCTCACCGAAGAGATCACCGTGGCGATGATCGAGAAGGCCACCACCCAGCCGGGCATGCGGCGTCCCGCCACGAAGTACTGTTCGGTCGTCTTCTGGCGGCGTCCCACGCGCAAGCCGATGGTGGCGATGCCGGCCAGATACGTCAGGATGATCAGATAATCGAAGAAGCCAAGAGCCTGATTCACCGGGGCCTCACGGTTGGAGCGCTTCCAAAGCGTCCAGATAGCGGATCAGCTCGCGACCGCAGCGCTCGTGCCACTCGTCGTAGGCGATCTTCGGCGCACGCACGCGCGCCGTGCGAAAGATCCCCCGATGCACGAACAGCCGCTTGTAGAAATGAATGGATATATCCAGGTGCTGATGCGTGAAGGCCAGCACCGGCAGGATCCTGCGGAAACAGGACCGCGCCCGGGCCCGATCGCCGCGATCGTAAGCTTGAAAAATCGCGCGATACCAGGCGGTCATGGCTGTGCTCATGACGGCGTCCACGCCGCGGTCCAGGGCTTCGATGATTTGCTCGGCGGCCCACCCGCCGGAGACGTGCAAGCGCCCTCCGGTAGCCGCGATCACCGCGCTGTATTTCGGGCCGGCGGGCCGGGTTTCGACTTTCAAACAGCGGAAGGACTCGATCTGCTCGAACAGCTCCCGAATCAAATCCACGTCCAGACCGCCGCCTTGCCAGTCCAGGTCCTGAATGATCAGCAGCGGCATGCCGATGCGGGCAAATTCCCGGAACCACGCCAGCACCGCCTCCCGTTGGCCGCACAGCTCCGACGGCGGTTCGACCAGCACCCCGTCACAACCGATTTTGAGAGCCTCCTCCGCCAGCGCCACGCGCTCGCCCTGCTCCCGAGAGGTAACGCAGGCGAACGTCACGGCGCGTCCGCGGGTCAGCTCGCGCACGTGACGGACCAGGGCCAGCCGTTCCTCCAACCGCAAGGCGTAGAGCTCGCCGGCGTGCGCCGGCGTCAAGAAGCCCAGGGCGCCCTCCTCCAGGTGCATGCGCACGGCGCGTTCGACGGACGGCAGGTCCAGGCGGTCTTCCTCGTCGAAGGGCGTGTTGAGACTGACCACCACCCCGCGCAGTTCGTATTTCGCCCTGGCGCTCACCGCAGCTCAAGCAGGAGCGGCGTTGGACTCGAGGGCCACCGCGATCTCGCGCCCGGCCTCGCGAACGGCGTCTATGATTTCGCTCTCGCGTTCCGGCGTCAGCCGGACAACCGGGATGGACACGCTGACAGCAGCCACCACCCGGCTTTCCCCGGTTCGCACCGGGGCCCCGAAACAGACGCCTCCCGGAACGCTCTCCTCACGGTCGCAAGCGTAGCCATCGCGGCGAATCCGCTCGAACTCTTCCAACAGCGTCTCGCGATCCACGATCGTGCGTTCCGTGCGCCGATACAATCCGTAGGCCTCCAGAATTCGCTCGGCTACTTCCGGCGGCTGATAGGCCGTGATGGCCTTACCGAGCGAGCTGCAATGGGGAGGCAGGACGCGTCCCGCCTTATTGGTGAACCGGATGATGTGCAGCGACTCGACCGTATCCAGGACCTGGATCTTGTCTTCGAACAGGTACGCCAGACTCGCGGTTTCATCAAAGCGGCTGGCCAGCCGTTGCAGGAAAGGGCGAGCCACTTCGCGCAGTCGTTGCGCCCGTTCGTAAAGCCTTCCGAACAGTACCCTGGGGGTGAGTTGGTAGGATCCGTCCGCATTCTGATGGAGGTAGCCCCGCGATTCCAGGGTGACCAGAATGCGGAACAGCGAGGATTCCGGCAAGCTGATGAGTCGGCTAATCTCCTTCAGACTCAAAACCGGCGTCTGGTCCGTGAAACACTCCATCACGTCCAGAGCGCGGCTGACGGCTTTGGATTGGTAGAGTTCGGCTGCCGGCGCGGCCCCTGGCTTGCGCCGTTTCGGGCGGCGGCGCCGGGCGGGTTTGGTGAGGCTTTGCATGGGCATTGGCTTGGCAGCTCCGGCGTACTGGAACTACTCCGCTAGAATAAAACTTTCCGCGCCTTTTTTGCAAGCAAAATTGACAAGTTTTATCCAATCGTGAAATAATGGCGCCGGCAGGAGGTGGCATGAGACTCCACAGCGCATTGTTGGCGGCCGCGGTCGCCGCCCCGTTGCTTCTGGCGATCCGGGCGGCCCAGCCCTCCGGCAACTCCGATCACTACGTCAACTCCATCGGCATGAAAATGATCCGCATCCGGGCGGGCAGCTTCCGCATGGGAAACCTTCAGCCCACCGACCCGGCGCTGCTCGGGCAGTTGGATCTGATCCGCGATGGCGATTATGACGAAAAGCCCGTTCATGAGGTACGCATCACTCAGGACTTTCACATCTCGGAAACCGAAATCACTTCGCGGCAATTCCAGCAGTTCCGCTACGACCATCAGGATGCCGGGCGCTTCCCGCCCTACGCCACGGGCGTCAGTTGGCACGACGCCGTCGCTTTCTGCCAGTGGTTGAGCAAAAGGGAAGGTAAGAACTACCGGCTTCCCACCGAGGCCGAATGGGAGTACGTGGCCCGCGCGGGCACGACCACGCACTTTTCTTCGGGCGATCGCCCACCGGCGCACGAAGAGCCGAACGCCTGGGGAGTCAAGAACATGCACACGGGGCCTCTGGAGTGGGTGCTGGATTGGCACGGCCTGTATCCGGAGGAGCCTCAGGTGGATCCGGTAGGACCCGAGACCGGTGTGGCGCGGGTGGTGCGCGGCGGCGGAATCATGGGGCCTTATCGGGGATCGGACCATGGCTTGCTTCCGTTCTACCGTCGTTCTGCGAATCGCGGAGGCGTCGCGCCGGACTACCGCGGCCTGCATCCCATCGGCTTCCGGATCGTGGAGGGCCCGCCGCCCCGAGGCAAGCCCTGGCCCGTGGAGCCGCCCTTCACCAATCAGTTCGTCAAGCAGCAAGGCATTCCCGTGAAAGCCGGTCCGGATCCGAACAAGCCGTGGTTCCGCCGGCGGTTTCTAATGCCCATCCCGCCGGAGAACGTACCCTGGGAGGCAATCGTGGCAGCCGGACTGCATCCCTCGCTGCTGGGCCACAATCACTCGGCGGGCTTCACGGTCTGTCCCAACGGCGACTTGCTGGCCGTGTTTTTCTCTTCTCGCACGCCGGCGACCGAATACTACCCGGACACCAGCTTCGTTGCGACACGCTTGCGCTTCGGCGCCGAGCGATGGGACATGCCCGGCCCCTTCTATGACTTTCCCGACGTCAACGATCAATCCGCGCTGCTGTGGAACGACAACGGCGTGGTGCACTTTTTCGGCGGCGGCATCGGACTGTGGGGTGCGCCCTTCCGCTGGCAGTCGTCTCGCGACAGCGGCGCGGCCTGGGATGCGCCGAAGTTCCCCCTGTTACTGGGTCCGATCGGTGGTTTCTCCACCCAACCCATCAGTCACGCCTTTCGCGGTCCGGACGGGACGATGTATTTGTCCAGCGACGGCATCGGCGGTGAGTCCCTGCTGTGGGCCAGCCGCGATAACGGCCTTACCTGGTCGGATACCGGCGGGCGCACCGCCGGCCGCCACACCGTGTTCGTGCGCTTGAAGGACGGCAGCATTCTGGGCATCGGCGGCAAGGACACCAACATTGACGGCTACATGCCGCAGACCATCTCGCGCGACAACGGCAAGACATGGTCGCCTCCGACCAAAACCCCGTTCCCAGCCTTGGGGAGCAATCAGCGGCCGAGCCTGGTCCGTCTGGCCAGTGGGCGCCTGTTTTTCGCCGGCGATTTCCAACATCGTGACGGGCGGCAACCGGCAGGCGTCACCGAGCGAGGCGCCTTCGTCGCGCTCTCGGATGACGAGGGCAAGACCTGGAAGATCAAGAAGCTGCCGGGGGCCTTGCCGCACGAGGCCTGGACGCTGCGCCACCGTCAGGGCTGGAGCCGTCACTATCACGGCGACGCCACGATCGGTTACTCGGTCGCTGCCCAGGCCCCCAACGGAGTCATTCACCTGATCACCAGCATGAACCACCCCTCGCTGCACTTCGAGATGAACGAGGCCTGGATTCTGTCTGATGCCGGCGAACTTCCTGCCCCGAGCGCAAGCGTCGCGCGCGCCGTCCAGGGAGAAGAGAAGTATCCCGACGGACGGATCAAGGCCCAATGGTCCGGCAAGATCCTCTCCGACGGCCGTTTCGTGCTCGACGGTAGGGAGACCTGGTACTTCCCCGACGGGTCCCGGCACTATCAGGTGCAATGGCGCGAGGGCGTTAAGACCGGCGTCGAGACGCTCTGGCGCGCCGACGGCAGCAAAGCCTGGGAATGGGAGCACCGCCAGGACGGCGTCAGCGTGTGGACGCAGTTCTGGCCCAACGGCAACCGCAAGCGCCAGTCGCAGTGGAAGGACGGCAAGTGTTTCGGGCCGGCCTACTGGTGGGGACCGCAGGGCGAGCTGCGGGCCGAGCATGAGTTCCGCGAAGGGGAGCTGGCGCGCTGAGCAGCGTGCGGGCGCGATCCTTCAACCACTGGCGCGCCTTCGGCCCCGCGCGTTACATTGTCTATCGTGCGCGCACTAACCTGCTTGCTGATTGTCGCGCTGCTGGCGGCCCCATGCCGGGCGCTGTTGCAGCAGGAGAATCCCGACGATCGAATTTATGATGAGGTGCGCCGGCGACTGGCAAACGACCCGGTTGTCAAGGGCGGCGCGCTCGAAGTGGAAGTCCGAGACGGCGTGGTGACGCTGCGAGGCAAAGTCCGCGACGAGAAACAACGCCTGAGGGCCGAACGGGTCACCCGACGGGTCAAAGGCGTCAAGAAAGTGATCAACGAGCTCCGCGTGAGCACGGCTATCGAGTGACCTGCGGCCCGGCTTTCACGACGGGCGTTGGAGGCTGGGCTTCGTCCGGTCCCGGCCCCGACGGGTTGGAGTCCTGGCGGCGGTGGGCGATAATAGGGAGAGCCGTTCCGCATGAAACGTCGCTTTCCTCCCATGCTTGCCGCCCCTGCGCTGGCCCTGCTGTCGGCCGCCGCACAGGAGCTTTCCCCGCCCCGACCGACGGCCGGCCCGACGCCCATCATGCGCAATTCCGAGCTGCGGCCCGGCATGAAGGGAATCGCCTGGACCGCATTCCGTGGGAGCACGCCGGAGGCGGTCCCCATCGAAATCATCGGCCTATGGAAGAACGCCTGGGGGCCGCGTCAAGACGTGATTCTGGCCCGCATGGGCGGCGAAGCCGCGCGGACCAACGTGGCCGGCGGCATGAGCGGCAGCCCGGTCTACGTGGATGGCAAGCTGATCGGCGCAGTTTCCTTGCGTCTGAGCGTGTTCTCGCCGGAAGCCATCTGCGGCATCACGCCCATCGAATTGATGCTCGAGGTCCAGGAATTCGATCCTTCCGTGCCTACCGACGCGCGCACGCCGGATCAAACGCCGGCGCAGGCCTCCTTGAAAGCGCCCTCGGCGTTGCTCGAAAGAGTGATGGCCGCGGCCTCGCCGGCTGCTACGCCTGAGCCGTTGCTAACGCCCATCGAGACCCCGCTCGGATTTGCGGGCTTCGATCCGGGAGTGCTGCGGCAGTTCGGGCCGCTGTTCCGACAACTGGGCCTGACCGCGGTGCAGGCCGGAGCGGCGGGCAACCCGGGCGGTCCCAAGCCTGCGCCCGGTTGGGAGCATTCCTTACAGCCCGGCGACCCGGTGGCCGCTGTGCTGGTGACCGGCGACATGTCGGTTTCGGGATTGGGCACGGTGACTTACAACGACGGTCGCCGCGTGTTAGCTTTCGGGCACTCTTTCTTCAACCTCGGACCGGTGGATATGCCCATGGCCAGAGCCGAGGTGCTGTTCACGCACGCCTCTGCTTTCCAGCCCAACAAAATCGCTAACGCCACCGAGATCGTGGGCGCCGTCCGTCAAGACCGGCACAGCGGAGTGCTGGGTCTGCTGGGGGCCGAGGCCCGGATGGTTCCCGTCACGGTCGCCGTGCGCGCGCTGGGCGAGGAGCAGCGAATCCGCAAGCAACACAGGTTTCAGTTCCACGTCTTCGTGCACCAGAAGTGGACACCCTACTTGATGATGGTCACGCTGTTCAACTGCCTGGCAGGGCTGAACGACTTCATGGAGGAGTCCACGTTTCGCCTGAGCGGCACGGTGGAGCTGGAGGGACAGCCGAACCTGGAGCTGACGACCATGCAAGCGGCTGGGGAACTACCGGCGCCCGCGCCCATGCTTCTGGCCGGATGGTGGGGCGACAAGTTCAACCGCCTCTTTTTGAACGCGGTTAAAACGCCGCGGCTCAAACGGGTGCATGCCGAAGTGGACCTACTGCCCGAGCGTCGCGTCGCGACGATCGAGCATGCCTGGATCCCGGTCAGCGAGGTGGAGCCAGGCGAGGAGGTCCCCGTACGCGTCTTCCTGCGACCCTATCGCGGACCGCGTCTGGAGCGCGAGTTTCGACTGCGCATTCCCGCCGGACTCTCGCGCGGCGAACATCGCATCCTGCTCAGCGACGCCGAGACGCTGAACCGCATCGAGAGCGCGGCGGGCTTCATGAATCGCTTCATTGATCTGCCGCAGGCGGTTTCCCTGATCAATCGCGAACGCAGCAATAACAAGCTCTACGTCTCGCTGATCCAGCCCCGTCTCACCGTCTACTACGACGACAAGACCCTGTCCAGCCTGCCGGCCTCGGTGCTCAATCTCATGCAGACCGGACGGGGAGCTTCGCGGCCGCTGGCCGCTTCCGCCGAGAGCGCCGTCGAGCAAACCGAGGTCGCCTTCGATTACGTGATCAGCGGGAGTTACTCCTTGAAGATCCTGGTTCGATAAGTGAAAGCCTCTACCTGGTTGTTCTGGCTTGCGGGAAGCGTTGCGACCGCCTGGGCGGTCGAAACGCAGTTCTGGTCTCAGAAGGATCACGCCGCTTATGAGCGCGCCAAACTAACGGGTCTGTCGCTGTCGAGCGAAGGCCGCATCACTCTGGCGCCGGTCGTGCGGCCGCTGCTGGATTCTCGCAGCACGTACCTGTGGTCGCTGGCGCTAGACTCCAAAGGCAATCTGTACGCCGGAGGGGGTGGTCCCGGCAGTTCGGCGGCCGCCGTATACCTGATCCCTGCGGGTGGTCAAAGCCGAGTACTGGCCGAGCTGGAGGGCCTGGAGATTCACGCCCTGGCGGTTGACAGCCAGGACCGGGTGTATGCGGCAACCTCCCCCGACGGCCGCGTCTACCGCCTGGCCGCCGACGGCAAAGCGGAGCTGTTTTACGACCCCAAGGCCAAATACATCTGGGACATGCTGTTCGACCGCCAGGGGCGTCTGTACGTGGCCACCGGAGACCGCGGCCAGATCCACCGCGTGACGCCAGACGGCCGCGGCGGAGTGTGGTTTAGCGTTATAGATACGCATGTGCGGGCCCTGGCCCTGGACGCCCGGGATAACCTCATTGTCGGCACGGAGCCGGGCGGAATGATCCTTCGCGTGACGCCGCAGGGCGAAGCCTTCGTGCTCTATCAAGCCCCGAAACGCGAAATTACCGCGGTGGCCGTTGCCCCGGATGGCAGCATCTACGCAGCGGGCGTGGGCGCCCGGCAGCCGCCGGCGCCCGCCCCGGCGCCTGTGCCGCCCACGCCGCAACCCAGTCCGCTGCCGGGATCTCCTGCGACGCCGCAGCAAGCGGCGCGGCCGGCGCCTGCGCCTTCCGCGCTCCCGCCATTGACCGCTTCGGCAGCCGCCGTCACCGGCGGATCGGAAATCTACCGCATTGACCGCGAGGGATTCACTCAGAAACTCTGGAGCCACCCGCAAGATATCGCGTACAGCATCGCCTTCGACGCCTCGGGCCGCGCGCTGATCGGGACAGGAAATAAAGGGACGGTCTACCGCGTGGATTCCGACCGTCTGTGGACCGCACTGCTCAACCTTCAGCCCACCCAGGTCACGCGGCTGTTGGCCGGCCGCGGCGGCGTCGTCTACGTCGCCACCGGCAACATCGGGCAGGTCTACGCCCTGGGCCCGGAGCTGGAGAAGGAAGGCAGCGTAGAAAGCCAGCCGTTCGACGCCGGTCTGTTCTCTTACTGGGGCCGGTTGATGCTGCGGGGGGCGCTCAACGGCGGAGAGATCGTGGCCGCCACGCGCAGCGGCAACCTCGAACGTCCTCAGCAACACTGGAGTCCCTGGTCGGATCCCATCCCCTGGCCCGGCGGCCTGGTCACGTCGCCGTCTGCGCGATTCTTGCAGTGGCGGATCACACTGCGCGCCCGCGGATCGCATTCCCCGGAACTGGAATCCGTCGAAGTCGCTTACAGGAACCGCAATGTGGCCCCCGCCATCCAGCAAATCGAGATCACACCCGCCAACTATCGCGTTCCGCCGCAGACGCTGGCTCTGACGCCTTCGCAAACCATCACCCTGCCGCCGTTGGGACGGCCGGCACGAACCACGCCTGCGGCGCCGACCGCCGATTCCGGCTCGCTCAGCTTACAGTACGCCAAAGGCTACATCGGCGCGCGCTGGGCGGCCTCCGACGAAAACGGCGATGCTCTCAGCTTTCGGGTTGAGATTCGCGGCGAACAGGAGGGCCAGTGGAAACTGCTCAAGGACAAGCTGCGCGAGAAGCACCTGAGCTGGGATTCCACAGCTTTCCCGGACGGCAGATACCGCCTGCGCATCATCGCCACCGACGCTCCGGACAATCCGCCGGATGATGCGCTGAGTGCGGAGCTGACCAGCGACGTATTCCTGATTGACAACACGCCGCCGGAAATCACAGAACTGCAAGCTTCTCTTACGGAGCGGGGCATCCGGGTGCGTTTTCGGGCGCGCGATGCGCTCAACGTCGTCGCACGCGCCGAGTGCTCGATCAACGGCGGCGATTGGCTCCTGATCGAGCCGCGCGACCGCCTGGCGGATTCCGAGGTGGAAGAATACGAGGCGGTGCTGCCCAAGCCCGAGGGCAGCGAGTTTGCAGTGGCCGTCCGCGCGACCGACGACTACGATAACCAGGTTGTCGCCAAAGTCGTCGTCAGACCCTGACCTTCACAGGGTGCGCGTCACCTTCCGCAGTCCCCGCGGGCGATCAGGGTCCAGGCCCTTGCAAGCGGCCAGCGCGGCGGCAAAAAGCTGACCCGGGATGATGTAGGGGATGGGCGTCAGGAGATCTTCCGGCCGTAGACTGCGGCGCGCCAGTCGAAGCGGCAGGCGCACGGTGCGTGTGCCCCACGCCTGCGCGGCGCGGTTGGACTCGTCGGTGATGAGCAGAGTCTCAGCTTTGCGTTCAGAGAGGCGTCGCAACATCGGTTCCATCGCGGGCCAGGTGGCGCCCGCCGGTGCGAACACGAAGACCGGAAAGGCGCGTTCCACCAGAGCGATCGGCCCGTGCAGGAAGTCGGCCGCCGAGAAGCGCTCGGCCACCACGTAACAGGTCTCCATCAATTTGAGGCCGAATTCCTGGGCGTTGGCGTAATTCAGCCCGCGCCCTACGACCGCGGCATCTTCCATGAACCGGTAGCGTTCGGCGATCTGAGCGATTTCCGGCTCGAGCTCCAACGCCCTGGATGCCCACTCCGGCAGGCGCCGCAACTCCTCGAGCGGGATGCGCGCGCCGAGCGCATGAGCCAGAAGATAGAGCGCCAGCAATTGCCCGGTGTAGGTCTTGGTGGCGGCGATGCTGCGCTCGCGCCCGGCGTGCACCAGGATCACATGGTCGGCCAGGCGCGCCAGGGCGCTGCGCGCTTCGTTGGTGACCCCCACGGTCAGAGCGCCGCGGGCGCGAGCGGCCTCCAGCACCAGATTGGTGTCTGTGGATTCGCCGGATTGCGAGATCGCCACCGCCAGCGTGTCGCGCAAGTCCGGAGCGGCGCGGTAGAGAGTGAAGATCGAAGGAGCTGCCAGGGCGGCAGGAATCCCCGTGGTGATCTCCAGCAGGTAGCGTCCGAACTGTGCGGCGTTGTCGGAGGTGCCGCGAGCCGCCAGCAGAATCAGGCGCGGCCGGTGCTGAGCGAGCTGCCGGCGAAGGCGTTCCAACCGCGGCAGCTCGCGCTCCAGCGTCCGCGCCAGCGCCTGCGGCTGTTGCCGGATTTCCTCCAGCATCTTCGACATGTCGCTACGAGCATAGCAGGGGCCGGCGGCTTTCAGAGAGGCAGGCGCAGCCGTCCTTCGCTTCCCACCCACATCTCAGGCGTGACGCTGTGGGAGGGCGGCAGGCCGACCACCTCCGGCTTCAGCAGAATCAGAACTTCGCTGGAGTCGCGCGTCACGCTTTGCTGCCGGAACAGGGGACCCAGCAGGGGCAAGCGCGCCAGACCCGCCAACCCGCGCAGCGTGCGCGCTTCCGAGCTGTTGAGCAAGCCTGCCACAATCGCCCACTGGCCTGCCTTCAAGCGCACCTTGGAGGCCACACGCCGGTTCGAGAGCACCGGTATGCCGTTGACGCTTTCGCCCGCCAGCAGTTTGAATTCGCCCTCGATTTCCAGGGTCACTTCATCGGGACCGTGCACGTAAGGCACGTATTTGAGCACCAAGCCCAGGTCTGCGAACTGGAAACTGGGCGGCGGCGTGTAGGCTTGCATGCCGTAGGTATAGCCGAAGTATCCGGCGGTCATCACCGGATATTGATCGCCCACGTGAAAGCTGGCCGGCTGCCCGGCCAGCGAGCGCAGTTGCGCCTGAAGCAGCGTGCGGCCCGAGAGTTCCGTGAAGTTGGCCAGCAGCTCGGCGTCGCCGACGCCAATGCCGAATAGCGTACGTCCACCTCCCAGCAGAAAACCGCGCGCCGCGCTCACGGGCGTGTAGGGAATTGCATTCCAGATGCGCGAAAAGTTGAAGAAGGGAAAGTCCGTGGGCCAGCGCAATCCATAGGTGAGCAGCGCGCTGCGGTCTACTTCGATGAGTTCCAGCTCCACCACCACTTGAGCCTTGTGCGTCAGAAGCTGTGCGAGCAGAGCCTGCGCGGGCAAAACCTTCGACACCCGATCGCGCAGCAGGATGAGGCGTCTCTGCGAGTCGAAGCCGACCTTCACGATCTCCATCGCCTGCTGCACGGCGCGCACCAGTTCCTGGGCCTCCTGCGGCGAGACCGGATGCGGAATCGGGATCGTCACCGCCATCACGGGCTCCAGCTCGGCCCGTTTCTGCGGCGTATCCTGAGCCACCAGGAACAGCCGCTCGCTCAGAGGAACCACGAAACTGCCGGTGGCGACCTGGAGCTGATCCAGCGCCTGACGGCAATCGGCGTCCAGGATTCGCAACCGTCGCCTGGGACCGGGCTGGAAATCGCCGTCGAAAACCACGTCCAGAGAACAGCTTCGCGCCGCCTGTTCGAACAGGGATCGCGCATCGCCCTCGAGTTCGAGCGTCCTGGTGCCCGGCGGAAAGACCAACTCCGGCGGCGGCTGCAAACGCCGAAGCTCGTGCAGGTCCGCTTCGGTGATCGGAGCCGGCGCGCCGTCGTCTCCGGCGGGGGCGCTCTCCCGCGCGGGCAGCGAGCTTTGAGCGGACTGAGCAACTGCGGGCTGCACACCGGCCTTGAGCGCAGCTTGCGTCCGCAGCGCCTGCGCCCGGCCCCAGTAAGTCGGGTTCTTCGGTTGCTCGGCGGCAGCTAGCGAGTACAGCAGGTACGCCCGAACGACGTCGCCCTCGCGCTCCGCCTTGCGGCCTTCCTGAAAGAGCCTGTCGGCCTTGCCCCCTGCCCAAAGGCACAGGGCAGCGGCCAGCCACACGATGACAGTGCGCTTCACGGCTTCATCAACCTAAGACGACGCGCGGCATGCAAGCGTGCAAGCCTGCGCGCCGCCCGGCATCGCGCCTGGCTCACGCCATGGCTCGCTCCGGTCCGTCAGAGGAAATCCCCACAGGCTTTCCGCCGCTCCCGGGTTTCTGCTGTTACAATCAAACCACCGGAGGGTTGCTCACCATGTTGCCTGTCCTCGAAGCGCGCAGCGCTTATCAACCCAGGATGCCCGAGACATTGGAGGCGCTCGGCATTCCCCCGTCTCTAGTGGTGGACCTGGTCTTGCGGCGACTCTACGTCACCGGCCTGAGCAACTTTCAATCCCTGAGCGAAGCCTTGAAGCTATCGCCGCGCGTCATCGAGCAAGTCTTCCGCATGTTGCGCAAGGAGCAGCTCGTCGAAGTCCGCGGCATGACGGGCAACGACTATAACTTCGCGCTCTCTCAAGCCGGCCGCCAGCGCGCTCAGCAGTGTTTCGAGGTGACCCACTATGCGGGCGCCGCCCCGGTGTCGTTAAAGGACTACCATAAAGCGGTCAAGCTGCAAGCGGCTCGCGTGCGCATCAACCGCAAGATCCTGCGCGATGCGCTCTCGGACCTGGTGGTGACCGACCGTCTGCTCGATCAGCTCGGCCCGGCCATCATTTCTCAGAACGCCATCTTCATCTACGGTCCCACGGGCAACGGCAAATCCAGCCTGGCCGAGCGTCTGCTGCGCGTCTATCAGGACGCGATTCTGGTGCCCTACGCGGTGGAGGTGGACGGCCAGTTCATCATGGTCTACGATCCGGTGGTGCACGAGCGCATCGAGGCCGAGGATCCTGATTTGGATCCTCGCTGGGTGCTGTGCCGGCGCCCCAGCGTGATCGTGGGTGGCGAACTGTCGCCCAGCATGCTCGATCTGCATCTGGATGAAGCCACCAGCATCTACGCGGCGCCCATCCAGATGAAAGCCAACAACGGCGTGCTGGTCATTGACGACTTCGGACGACAGGCCATGTCCCCGCAGGAACTGCTGAATCGCTGGATGGTGCCTCTGGACCGCCGCGTGGATTACCTGGCCTTGCGCTACGGGGTCAAGTTCCAGATTCCCTTCGAAATGATGGTGGTCTTCGCGACCAATCTGAATCCCTCCAGCCTGGCCGACGAAGCTTTCCTGCGGCGCATCCAGAACAAGATCCTGGTCGAACCGGTGGATCCCGACAGCTTTGACGAAATCCTGCGCCGCGTGGCCGCCGCGCGCAATATTCCCATGGAACCCGACAGCCCCGCTTACCTGCGCCAGCTTTGCCTGCGAGACGGGCGCACGGAATTGCGGGCCTGCTACCCGAACGACATTTGCAACATTCTGGTCGCCATCAGCCGGTATGAAAACGTCCCGCCGCGCATGACCAAAGAGAACCTGGAGCGCGCCGCGAATTTGTATTTCGCCCGATCCTGACAGGGAGCTTCGGCAAAACACTGACCCGGGCTTCGCCCCCGCGCCCGGTGTTTGGCCGGTGTTAAAGGAGGCCTTCAGCGATCCGAGACCGTCACCCGGTACTTCAACACCGGGGGCCGGCCGGGCTCCAGCGCCAGCTTTTCCAACCCCGGATAGTTCACACCCAGAAATCCGTAGTGCCGCAGACACCACCCGTTCGGGTAACCAGGGTGAGAGGGATCAATCTCAATGCGCAGCGCGGCGCGGTGATCGCCGAATACGCCTTCCAGCTCCGCCCAGGGATGCCGAACCATGTTGCTGTCGGCTTTCTCGATGCCCTGGTCGGTGCGGATCACGGTCAGGGTGCGCGGCCCGAATCGGACCGAGAAGCCCCCATAGCCCTTCGCTTGCTGAGGCTCGCCGGCCAGCTCGAGAGGCTCCAGGGCTTCCAGCCGCAGCGTGAAATCCATGATGCGATCGCGCTCCCGAGCCGGATGAACCACGATCTCGACAACCTCGACCGCCAGCTTGCGCTCGCCCGCATACCAGCCGTTCTCCACCTCCAGCCGGGCGTGCTGCGCGTCGGCTTCGCGTGCCCGCCAGCGAAGGAAACGTTGCTCGATCCCGCGAATGGACCACAAATCCAGCGTTCGTCCGCCCGCCGTCACCCTTGGCCAGGCCCAGAAGATGCCGCGGTGATGATAGTGATCGGCGGGGAAATCGTCGGTCACCATGATCCCGCGGGGAGTCCAGACCGGGTGGACGTAGCAGCAGCGGCGACGGTCCTCCGGCGCGCCTCTGGCCAACTGCATGCCGTAGTTGTAGACCAACACGGGACGGCCCTGCTCGGCGAGCTCCAGCGCGCCGGGCGCGACTTCTCGGAACTCGAACCCGGAAAGCACGACAGCCGCCGGCAGCAGGCACAGGAAAGCGCCGATCATCCAGCCTCCTTTCTCAGCCGCGCTTCATCCACCTCGACGCCCAGGCCCGGACCCGTGGGGCGCTCCAGGGCGCCGTCTTTGACGGCCCAGGGCTGACGCAGCCAGCTCCCGTTCAAAAACTGCGGGCCGTTGAGCGCCGCGGGGAATTGGAGCTCGTACGCCGCGTAAAGCTGGACGGCGGCCGCCAACGCCACGTCGGGGTCCGTCAGTCCGCTGCCCAGAAACAGCAGGCCCGCCTCGCGCACGATCTCGATCTGGCGGCGGCAATCCCACAATCCGGCGGTGCGCGCGGGCTTCATGGCGACGCCGTCGAGCAGGCCCAGGCGGATGAACTCGACCAGCTCCGCCGAGCTGACCACGCCTTCGTCCATCAGGATCGGCAAGGCCCCTTGCTTTTTCAGCTCGCGATAGCCGGTCAGGCGGTTGGCGGGCAGGGGTTGTTCGAGCACATTGACTCCGGCGTCGGCGAGCTTCGGAGCGACGGCCAGGGCGGTTGCCAGATCGTAGCCGCCGTTGGCGTCGGCCCAGAGGAAAGCCTCGGGCGCGAGCCGGCGCACGCGGCGGCAGAGCTCCAGATCGAACTTCGGGTTCGGGGCGACTTTAACGTTAAAGTGCTTGTAGCCGCGACGCCGCCCCTCCTCGACCAGCGGCTCGATCTCCTCCAGCGTCTCGGGGTTCACGGTCCAGCTCAGCGTCACGCGTTCCAAAGGCTTGCGGCCCCAGACCTCGGTGACATTCACTCCGCGCAGCCGGGCCGTCAGATCGTGCAACGCCAGATCTATGCCCGCCTTGGCGATCGGCATGCCGGTCGAGAAAGAGGGCGCGATGGCCCGGTTCATCGCGGCGTGGGCCCCGGCGATGTCGAACGGATTGCGTCCCACCAGAACCGGCGCCAAATACTTCTGGATCGTGGAGACCACCGACTCCAGGGTTTCGTAACTCCAGGTGGGAATCGGAACGCTCTGACCCCAACCCACGCTGCCATCCTCGGCCGTGATCTTGACGAAGACCGCCGGACGGCCCGCAGGACCCAGGAACTTGAATCGTCCGACGACGGGATAATGCACCGGGAAGACTTCCACCCTGCGAATCGGCGGCGCCGAACCGATGGACGCCAACGCGGCGCCCTCCAGGAAGCTGCGTCTGCTGAGCGCCATCAGCACAAAGCTAACACAGCCAGGACCTCAGCAAAAGCGCGCCGATGGCGTCCGGCGCTCGAAAGCGTCCTGCCGTGAAGCCTCCGTGGCGGGGCGCGCGTGTTGGAAACCTGCGCAGGCCTCACGGCGAGGCGTCGCGCTTCCGCGGCCCCATCAGCGCGGGCCGCCCGAGCCCCGAGCGGCGCGGCCGCCCTGCAATCGGCCCAGAATGGCCGAGACGTAATCCAGCGTCTCCCGGTACGGCGGCAGGGCGCCGAAGGCATCAATGTAAGCAGGGCCTGCGTTGTAAGCGCCCAGGGCTAAAGCCAGGTCGCCACCGTAGCGGGCCAGCAATTGACGGAGCAAGCGCGCTCCCCCGGAGACATTCGCCGGAGGATCGAAGGGGTCCGTGACGCCTAGCTCCGCAGCCGTGGCGGGCATCAGTTGCATCAACCCCTGCGCCCCTTTGCGAGAAACCGCGCAGGGCAGCCCGCCGGATTCCTTTTCGATGACGGCGCGCAGCAGGTCGGGCGTCAGTCCCTCGCGCTGGGCGATCTCCTCCACCAGAGATCCGAGCTCGTCGGCCGGTAGCGGCTCGCAGGCGGGCGGATCCTCCGGGTTCGGCATGCCGATTTCGCCAGGCGTCGCCAGGGAAAGCGGCTCGCTCCAGGGCGTGCTGAAGAAAGACGCGCTCCCGGGTCGGGCCGAACGCAGCTGGGCCTGAACGGCGGCGCGCTGCTTTTCCAGAGCCGCCGCCATGCCCTTTTCGATCGCCTCTCTCTGGCGGGCAGCGGCAGCCCCCATCGCTTCACGTGCTTTGCGGTAAGGGTCTTCGACGCCTTGTGCGGCCAGCAGGCACAGCAGGATTGGGTGCAAGCCCATCATGGATGGAATCGGCGCGAGGCCCCAAGGGCTTGAGAATGCCCGGCCGGACCTCGTTAGGCCCGGCGACGATCCTCACCCAGGGCCATCGCCCGCCCGAGCGACGATCCTCGACCTGGTCCCGGTCGGAGTTTCTGCCGGGGGATTCGCGGCGCGGGGCGGACACAAACCGGTTCGCCCCAAACAAGTTGAAGATGGCGTGAGGACGGGCAAGCTCTCAGCCAGATGAGAAAATTGTATTGACAAAACGGAAATCCGGTGCTAATGTTTACATGAGTTCATGCAGGGGGAGAATCCTGCGTCCAGGCTAGGGGGCACGCACATGAAATTCCGCAAAATCGTCTACGCCACGGGTGTGCTGGCCGCCATCGTCACCATGGCCGGCGCCCAAGTCATCACTTCAACCATCTACGGCGTGGTGACCGATCCGACCGGCGCCGCCGTGCCTGCGGCGAGGGTGACGGCGACCAGCGAGGAAACCGGCGCCTCTTTCACCACGCAAAGCGACGCCTTGGGGGAGTTCACGCTCACGTCTCTACCGCCGGGGCGTTACACGCTGCGCATCGAGGCTTCCGGCTTCAAGGCGGCGCGGCAAACCGGCCTGGAGCTCAGTTCCGGCGCCAGAGTCCGCGCCAGTTTCACGCTCGAGGTGGGAGAAGTCACAACGGCGATCGAGGTTTCAGCGGCGGCGCCGCTGGTCAATGCGGTAAATGCCGAGCAGCGATCCAACATTGAATTGCCGCAGGTGCGCGAGCTGCCCACGGTGCGGCGTGATTGGACGAACCTGTTGCTGCTCAACACCGGCATTGCGGTCACCAGCGGGATGGTGTCCCTCAACGGCCTGCCGGCAGCCTCCTTCCGCGTCACAGTGGACGGCACCGACTCGGCGTCCGACACCGAGCAGCCCTCGCTTTCGATGTATCAGGAGTTCAACTTCATCAAAGCCGTCAGCCTGGAAGCGGTCGAAGAGGTCAACGTCGCCAAGGGCATCGCTTCGGCGGAAATCGCCAACACGATGTCGGGCAACGTGAACATCAACACGAAGCGGGGCACGAATGAGGTGCACGGCAGCCTGTTCGAGCTGAATCAAACGGAGAATCTGAATGCCCGCAGCCAGTTTCTGGCCAGTAAGCCGGCGGTGACCTACAACCAGTTCGGCGGATCGCTCGGCGGACCGATTGTGCGCAACAAGGTGTTCGCCTTCGGCGTCTACGAAGGCTATCGGCTGCGCGGTTTTCAGACGCTGCAAGGCAACGTGCCCACGCCGGAATTCAAGCAAAGAGCGGTGGCGGCGGTGCCCGCGTACAAGCCATTGATGGACCTGTTCCCGAATCCCACCGTCTCCTACGCGCCCGGCGCGGTGGCCGCTCAGTATATCGGATCGGGCTCCGAGAAGGGGCGCGACAACCACCTGACGGTCCGCGGCGATTCCTACATCTCGAGCAGCACCATCCTGACCGCGCGGTACACCCGAGGCCGCCCCTTCCGCGAGATTCCTCGCGTGGTGGCGCAGAACTTTCGCATCTGGACCGGCACCAGCGAAATCGGAAGCCTGAATGTGACTCACTCGCGGGCGCGCTGGACGTCGGAAACGCGTTTCGGTGTGAACTTCAACGACGTCAACCGGCTCGATAATATCTACGCGCTCGGCATCCCCGGCATCGGCGGCGGGATTCCGTTCAGCACGTCGGGGGAGACCTTTTTCAAACATGGAACGAACCACTCTCTCGAGGAAGTGATCGGCATCACCGTGGGGCGACACTCCCTGCGCTGGGGAGGCATCTACACGTGGCTATGGGGCGGGCGCGAAAACATCGAGACTCCCGTGGTGCAGTACGCCAACGTAGACGATTTTCTGGCCAACCTCCCCAACCGGGTGCAGGTGACCTTCGGCGTGCGCAGCTACCGCATCACCACCGCCAACTTCGGGTTCTTCCTCCAGGACGATTTCAAGGTCTCGCGACGGCTGGTGCTGAATTTAGGGTTGCGCTGGGATCATTTCCGCGTCCCCCGCGAGCGCGAGGGGCGGCTGTTCAACCGCGACGAGCCCTTCGGCTTCGGCCCCTATCTGCCGCCGGATCGAATCTGGAAGGCCGAATGGGACAACTTCTCGCCGCGCCTGGGCTTCGCCTGGTCGCTGGACAACGAATCCAGGACGGTGCTGCGCGCCGGCGCCGGCATGTTCCAGAATCCGCGCCCGCTGTTCGGCGGACCTGTGGATATCGTGCAGAACGCGCTGGATGAGCCTTTCCGCGTCATCTATTCTCGGGCAGACGTGGAACGCCACCCGGATGTCCTCCGATACCCGGTTATCAACAGTCGGGTGCTGCCCATCGCCAAGGGACCGGCGGCCCTGAAGGGCGGCACGGCCATCAATCCCAACTGGGGCTACCCCTTCAGCTACCAGTGGACTCTCAGCCTCCAACGGCAGCTTACTCCCAAGACGGTGGTCGAAGCTTCTTACGTGGGCACCCGCGGCATCGGGCTGATGATGGTGCGCTCGATGAATCCGCCTGATCGCTTCACGGGCATCCGCCCGGTGGATGGCTTTGCGACCTTCCGCTACCGGGACGGCTCCGAGCAGACCAACTTCCATTCCTTGCAGACGACGCTGCGGCAGCGCATGACCGCCAATCTGACCTTCAACGTCAACTACACCTGGTCGCGCAACATGTCCTACACCGACCAGGCGGACCTGCGGCTCCCCGGTTCGGTGCAGGACATCTGGAACGTGCGCGCCGATTACGGCCCGGCGGACATAGACGTCCGCCAGCGCCTGACGGTGGATTCCATCTATGAGCTGCCGCTGGCCCGCCTGAGCGGCTCCGGCACGGCTTCCCGCCTGCTTCTGCGGGGCTGGCAGTTGGCGGGAGTGTTCTCGGCACAGACCGGCAGTCCGCTCACCATCACGCAGCCATCGGGCCTGGATAGCAGCCGTCCCGATTATGTGGGCGGCCAGGTCATCCGCTCCGACGCCCGCCAAACGCTGCAATACCTGAATCCCGCCGCCTTTGCTCAGGTTCCGCTCAGTCCCGTGGCGCGGCTGCCCGTGCGTCCGGGAAACGTCGGGCGGAACGCGATTTACCGGCCCGGTTTCTGGAACCTGGACTTGACCCTGGCCAAAGGCTTACGCTTGACCGAAACCTGGCAAGTGCAACTGCGCGGCGAACTGCTGAACGCTTTCAACCACACGGTGATGTCCGGAGTCAACACCAACATCACCCAGGGGACTTTCGGCCGCTTCACTTCCACGCGCGGCGCTCGTACCGTGCAGATAGGAGCGCGACTGACATTCTGAGGCGACGGCGCCGGGAGTCGGCCGCCGGCCCGCCCGGCGTCGCTGCGCGAGAAAGCAAACGGCACAAGCTTCGGCGCACCGCTTTTCGCGAGCCGCTGCCCTCAGCCGCTCGATGCGGAATCTCTCTGACGAGCGACCGTGGCCCGCGGCCTCGACAGGAGGCATCCACGGCTGCTTGCCCGCCGGTAAGATGACGGCGAAGGACGCTACCGCATCACGCTGCCAATCGGAGCGCTCGGGTCCGGACTTTAGCACTCTCAGGTCGGCTGGAGCGGCCAAACGGCGGTCGTGGAATAGCCCCCATCCACAGCAATGAGTTGCCCGGTGATGTAATCGGAACCCGGACTCGCCAGAAACACAGCCAGAGGCGCGATGTCATCGGGCGAACCCAAACGCCCGGCCGGCAGCAGGGTGCGAAGCCAGGCCTGCATCTCGGCCTTTTCCCAAATCGGCCGCGTCAGCTCCGTCAGGATGAAACCCGGCAGAATGGCGTTCACCTGAATGCCGTGGCAGGCCCATTCGGCGGCCAGGACTCGCACCAGGCCGCCCAAGCCGCTCTTGCTGATCGCGTAAGGGACCATGTAGGGCAACCCGCGGATCGTCATCATGCTGCCGATCACGATGATCTTGCCGCCGCGCCCGCGCTCGATCATTCGTTGCCCCACCTGGCGCGTCAAGCGCACGACGCCGTGAAGGTTGGTCTCGAGCAGCGCCCCGTACTCTTCGTCGGAGTAATCGAGGAACCGCTTGCGAAGATTGGTCCCCGCCACATTCACCAGCACGTTGACTTCAGGCACAGCGCGCACGGCGGCCTCGATCGAGGCTCGGTCGCAAAGGTCCAGGCGGAGGGCCTCCGCCTGACAGCCTTCCTCGCGCAGCGTCTCGGCTTCCCTCTCGAGCGCCTCGAGCGACCGCGCCGCAAGATAGGTGCGCGCCCCGGCCCGCGCCATGTGGCGCGCGATCGCCAGCCCGATTCCCCGGCTGGCGCCGGCCACCAGGACGGTCCGGCCTTCCAGGGAAATCCAGGGCGCGCTACTCATGCGCCGAAGACCTCGCCAATCACGCGCCCGCGCCAGGCGGGCTGATCCGGCAACGGCTCCTTGCCCAGCGCCGCCAGGATGGTGCGCGCCAGATCCTCCGGTCTGACCGGCAAATCCAGGACCTCGGCGCCGTAGCGGTCCGTGGCGCCTAAGACGCGTCCGCCCGTCAGACCACCGCCCGCCAGCAGGACCGACCAGGCGCCCGCGTGATGGTCGCGGCCGCCCTCGGCGTTGATCCACGGCGCGCGTCCGAACTCTCCCGCCGCCACCACGAGCGTCTCCTCGAGCAGCCCTGTCCCGGCCAGATCTGCGATCAAGCTCGACAACGCCTGATCCAGCTCGGGCAGCAACACGCCCGCCAGATGCGAGAAGGCGTGCGCGTGGGTGTCGTAGCCCGGCCGGCTTTGCTCGATGACGACCAGCGGCGCGCCTGCGGCGATCTTTCGCCGAGCGGCCTGGCAGGCTGCCGCCAGATTCCCCGGGGCGCCTCCACTCGCTCCGTTTCCAGCGGGGCTGACGCGGATGCGCACTGCGCCCGGCACGGCGCGGGCGATCTCGAGCCGCATCGCCGCCCGTTCGTGGTTGGTCTCATCCGAGTGCACCGAGCGCAGGATCGTGAGGCGGTGGGCCTGGCGCGCCAGCCGCGGCAGATGCTCGCAGATGCGAATGCCCGGCACGCTGGTGGGAATGTGGCCGAACGGGCCGCGAACCTCACGCGGCGCCTCCGGCTTGGGATCGAAGCTATCCAGATGACTGAGGCCGCCGCTCAAACGGATCAGGATGGCGGCGCGGGCGCTCCGCCTCAGGCTGGGAAGCGCGATGGCTGAAAAGGCGCCGAGAAATTCCCGGCGACGGATGCTCTGCGTTGGCTGGCTGATTTTCCTCATAGCGCTGGAGACTTCAAAAATTGTATAAGAAACTGGATGCGGTGAGCCGACCATGAGCTCGTATTCCATAGCCGTCATCGCCGGCGACGGCGTCGGGCCGGAAGTGGTCAGCGCCGGTAAACGCGTGCTCGCGCGGGCCGCCGAATTGTTCGAGCTGGAGCTGGCCTTTGAGGATTTCCCCTGGGGATCTCAGTATTACTTCCAGCACGGCCGCATGATGCCCGCCGAGGCGCTCGACGTGCTTCAGTCCTTCGACGCCATTTACCTGGGGGCCGTCGGCCACCCCGACATTCCCGACCACGTCACGCTCAACGGCCTGCTGTTGCCGATACGCCGCGGCTTCGATCTTTACGTCAACCTGCGGCCGGCGGTGCTTTACGAAGGCGTTTCCTCACCCTTGCAGGGCCGCGAGCCGGGCGACATTGACCTGGTCATCGTGCGCGAGAATACCGAAGGGGAGTACGCGCCCGTCGGGGGCTTCCTCTATCATCAGCAGCCGGAAGAAGTGGCCCTGCAAACGGCCGTGTTCACACGCCGCGGCATTGAGCGCGTCGTGCGCTTCGCTTTCCAACTGGCGATGAACCGGCGCCGCCGTCTGGCTTCCATCACCAAATCCAACGCGCAGGCTTTCGGCATGGTGCTCTGGGATCGCGTGTTTCAGGCCGTGGCGCGCGAGTTCCCTCACGTGGAGACCGAGTCTCTGCTGGTGGACGCCGCCACCATGCATCTGGTGCGCCGTCCCGAGACCTTTGATGTCATCGTGGCCTCCAACCTGTTCGGCGACATCTTGAGCGATCTGACGGCCGTGCTGACCGGCTCGATCGGTCTGGCGGCGAGCGCCAACCTCGATCCCAGCCGCCGCTTCCCTTCGTTGTTCGAACCGGTGCACGGTTCGGCGCCGGATATCGCGGGCAAAGGACTGGCCAATCCGATCGGGGCCGTTCTGGCCGGGGCCATGATGCTCGAGCACCTCGGGGCCGCCGAGGCCGCCCAGGCCATCGAGCGCTCCGTGCGCGCCGTGCTGGCCGAAGGCCGCGTGCGCACCCCCGATCTGGGCGGAACCGCCGGAACCGCCGAGATGACCGAAGCCATCCTGAACAGGCTGGAAGGCTGATCGCAAACGCGCACGCAGCGCGCTCGACGAACGGCGGCCAACCCGCACTCTACGGCCGCAGATGTGCGGCCTCTCCTCAAAAGCCCCACCCACGCGGACGATAAGGGTAATCGAATCCCTCGAGTAGGAGGCTGGATGCCCCTGGACGTCTTGATTGTGGATGATTCGGCGGCGATTCGCAAGATCTTGCAAAGAGTTCTTCGACAGGCTGAGGTGGACGTCGGCGAAATCTATGAAGCCGGCGACGGCCTGGAGGCTCTGGAGACGCTGAAGAAGCACAAGGTGCACCTGGTGCTGGCTGACGTCAACATGCCCAACATGAACGGCATGCAGCTTCTGGCCCATCTGAAATCCACGGCGGAGTGGCAGCAGTTGCCGGTGATCATGGTGACCACCGAAGGCAGCCAGAGCAAGGTGATGGAGGCGGTACAGTTAGGCGCAGCGGGCTACATTCGCAAGCCGTTTTCCGCCGAACAGATCAAAGACAAACTGGCGGGCCTGTTCTGAGCGCCGGCGGCGCTCGGGCGCACTCCCGGCTCCGGGTGGGAAGGGCTGAGCCAAACGCCCCGGGGAGTTTGCCCTGGCGCTCGGTCGGCACAGCCCGCGTCAACGAGGTCGGAGATGAACCAGGATCAAATCGTCAACGCGGTCGTGGCAGCGACGCAAGAAGTCTTCTCTACCATGCTCGCCATGGAGGTTCGAGTCGGCGAGCCGTACAGCGAGCAGGCGCCCAACGTCAGCGACGGGGTGGTCGCCTTCCTGGGCCTGGCGGGGCGATGGAGCGGCACGGGGATGCTTTCCTGTCCTCCCGCCCTGGCTGCGAAGCTCGCCGCTCAGTTGCTCATGAGCGAAACGGCCGAGGATGCGATCACCGAAGAAGTCCTCGACGCGGTGGCCGAGATCGCCAACATGGTCATCGGCAACGCCAAGAACGTCATGGAGGAGGAGCTGGGGCCGATGGGGATGAGCATTCCCACCGTCATTTACGGCCGCAACTTCACCACCCGCAGCGTGGGGCAGGGCGCCTGGCTCGTCATTCCGTTTCACTGCGGCGAGCATCAGCTCGAGGTGCGCATCTGTCTGGCGCCATCGCGCGAGGCGGCGCCGGTGCGCCACGGATTCCGTTCGCCGGACTACGTCGCGCTCTGATCGGCCGCGGCGGGGTTTCACCTTAGGAAAGCGACCCTAATCCGGGCAGGCACGGCCGCCGATCACTCCTACGGGCGCTCGTGCTTGGGGAGAGGCCATGGAAGACCAGGAGATCATCCGCGAATTCTTGATCGAGAGTCATGAAAACCTGGCGCGCTTGGACCAGGAAATGGTCGAGCTGGAGAAGCGCCCGCAGGACGCCGCCCTGCTGGCATCCATCTTCCGGACCATTCACACCATCAAGGGCACCTGCGGCTTTCTGGGCTTCGAAAAGCTGGAAGCCGTCACGCACCTGACCGAAAACATCCTCAACCAACTGCGCAACGGCGAGAGGCTGCTGACGCCGGAGCTGGTCTCGCTGATCCTGGAAAGCGTAGACGCGGTCAAGCAGATTCTCGAGCACATCGAGCGGGACGGCGACGAGGGATCGGAGAACTATCAGGATCTGACCGCGCGGCTGGAGGCAGCCTGGCGTGAGGGCGCAGCGGGACGCAAAGCCGAGGCCAAACCAGCGCCCGCCGCGGCTGTCGAGCCGGCGCCGCCGGCCGCCCAGCCCTCGCTGCCGGCAAGCCCGGCGCCGCCCTCGGCCGAAGCTCGGCAGCCCGACCCCACGACGCCGCCTGCGCCGCAGCCCCAGCGAGCTGCACCGGAAGCGCCGCCTGCCGCGCCGGCGCCTCAGCAGCCGGCTGAGGAGAACACGGAGGCGGCGGCGGAAGCCGAAGCCGCTTCCAGGGGTCCCTCGGTGGCCGATTCCACCATCCGTGTGGACGTCGGACTGCTGGACAAGCTCATGAACCTGGTGGGCGAGCTGGTGCTGGCCCGCAATCAGATTTTGCAATTCAGCGCCCGCCAGGAGGACGCCGTGTTCAACGCCACCTCCCAGAGGCTGAACCTCATCACCACCCAGCTTCAGGAAGGCGTCATGAAGACGCGCATGCAGCCCATTCGCACGGTGTGGAACAAGCTGCCGCGAATGGTCCGCGATCTGGCGACCTCCCTGGGCAAGCAAGTGCAACTGGAGATGGAGGGCGCCGACACGGAACTGGACCGCTCCATCATCGAGGCCATCAAGGATCCTCTCACGCACATCGTACGCAACTCGTGCGATCACGGCATCGAGACGCCGGAGGAACGCGTGCGCGCCGGCAAGCCGCCCGTGGGACGTCTGAGCTTGCGCGCCTACCACGAGGGCGGCCAGGTGAACATCGAGATCAGCGACGACGGCCGGGGTCTGGATCCGCAGCGCATCAAGAACAAGGCCATTCAACGGGGCCTGGTGCGGCCGGAGCAGGCCGAGCGCATGAGCGAGCGCGAGTTGCTCAATCTGCTGTTTCTGCCGGGCTTTTCGACCGCCGAGCGCGTGACCAACGTCTCCGGTCGCGGCGTGGGCCTGGACGTCGTGAAGACCAACATCGAGAAGATCGGCGGCGTGGTGGATCTGAGCAGTCGGCCGGGAGAGGGCACGACGGTGCGCATCAAGATCCCGCTCACGCTGGCCATCATTCCGGGCCTGGTCATCACTTCGGGCGGCGAACGGTTCGTGATCCCGCAGGTCAGCCTGTTGGAGCTGATCCGCCTGGAAGGGGAAGCCGGCAAGAAGCAAATCGAGTGGATCCACGGCACCCCGGTTTATCGGCGCCGTGGCGCGCTGCTGCCGATCGCTTACCTGAATAAGGTGCTGGCGCTGGGCTCGGGCGAGGAATCCGAGGTGGTCAACATCGTGGTGCTTCAGGCCGAAGATCGCCAGTTCGGGCTGGTGGTGGACTCGATCTCCGACACGCAGGAAATCGTGGTCAAGCCGCTGAGCAAGCAACTCAAAGGACTGAACTGCTACGCCGGGGCGACGATCATGGGCGATGGAAGAGTGGCGCTGATTCTGGACGTGCTGGGGATTGGGCAGTTGGCGGGCGTGATTTCGGAAAGCCGCGAGCAGGCCTTGAGCGAAGTTCAGCGCAGTGAGACTCTGGCGCAGGACCGCCAGACGTTCCTGCTGTTCCGCGCCGGCTCTTTCGAGCGCTTGGGCGTGCCGCTGGCGCTGGTGGCCCGCCTGGAAGAGTTTCCGCAATCCAGGATCGAGCGGGCGGGCGGCCGTCAGGTGGTTCAATATCGCGGGCGCATCCTGCCTCTGGTGCCGCTGGCGCCTCTGCTGGAGCCAGGGGCCGAAGACCTGGCTTCCCGTCAGGACCCCGCGCAGGTCATCGTGTTCAGCGACGGGGAACGCAGCGTCGGCGTGCTGGTGGATCAGATTCTGGACATCGTCGAGGAGGCGGTGGAGGTCAAACAGCAGGCCGGCCGCGCCGGTTTGCTGGGTTCGGCGGTGATCGGCCAGAAGGTCACCGATTTGTTGGACCTGCGCGTGGTGCTCGAGCAGGCGGGGCAAAGCTGGTTCCACGGCCAGGCCGGCGGCAGGCCAAGCGCCCTCACGGTGTTGCTGGCCGATGGGTCGGCGTTCTGGCGCGGCATGGCGCGCTGTCGGCTGGAGATGGCGGGACACCGCGTGCTCGAAGCGGGCGGCTGCGAGGAGGCGTTGGAGAAATTGAAGCGCCATCGCGTGGACGTGGCGGCGGTGGCGCTGGATTTGCCCGGTGGAAGCGCGAAGCTGGTGGCCGAAATGCGCCGGCAGCCCACGCTGGCCGAAATCCCCGTCCTGGCGCTGACCGGGGCCGGCGAGCCGCCAACTTCCTCTGCGGAAGGCTTCGCCGGCATGGAGGCGCGCTTCGATCACGAGGCCATGCTGCGCTCGATCGAGCGGCTGGCGGCGGCCCTGGGCGCGAGCGCGCCCGAGGCCGTGGGCGTCCGAGGTTGACAGTCAGCGCTCACGATCATGCCCTGCGCAAGCAACGACTGGAGACGTCACGTGGGCCTCACAAGCTGACAGTCAGGATTTCCCAAGGAGCAGAGATCATGCTGCTAGAAGCAACGCTGAAAGCGGACGGCGAAGCCGAGGTTGGCGCGCGGCAGTACGCCACTTTCTTCGTGGACGGACTGTTTTTCGGCATCGAAGTGCTTCAGGTGCAGGAGGTGCTGCGCTACCAGGAGATGACGCGAGTGCCGCTGGCGCCCGACGTCATCGAGGGCCTGATCAACCTGCGCGGCCAGATCGTTACAGCCATTGACATGCGGCGCCGTCTCAGGCTGCGCCCGCGTCCGGAAGGCCTGATGCCCATGAGCATGGTGGTGCGAGCCGCCGACGGAGCCGTGAGCCTGCTGGTGGACGAGATCGGCGACGTGCTGGAAGTGGACGCGGAATGTTTCGAACGTCCGCCGGACAACCTGGATGCGGTTTCGCGCGAGCTGATCCGCGGCGTTTACAAGCTCAAAGATCGGCTGCTGCTGGTTCTGGACACCGAGCGCACGGTGGACGTGGGCCACGGCCACGGGGAGGCGGCGTGACAGATGCGGCAGACCCGAGAGAAAGCGCGCAGCAGGGGGAGCATCGTTGGTGCTTTCAAGGCGGCATCAGGATGCGGAAAGGTGATGGGAAGGGCGCGGCGGGCTAGCCATGCCTGGCGCTCACCAGTGGGGCTGGGGGCTGCCAGAAGACCGCCGGCGCGCCGAAGGGTAAGCATGGCTGCCGGCTTTGAGCAAGGGCGCACGGAGCGGAGGGGCGGGCGGTAAGTCGCGAGCGAGGCGATGGCGTTTACGTTTTTCTTCCGCGACCTGCACGTGATGGAGCTGATCATGCGCCACGCGGTGCCGTCTTTCGCCGGGCGCAGCTTCGTGCGCATCTGGGATGCCGGCTGCGCCATGGGGCAGGAGACTTACACTCTGGCGATCCTGCTGGCCGAGCACATGGGGCATTTCGCCTTCCAGAACGTGCGCATCGTGGCCACCGACATCGGCGAGGGTGGAGATTTCGGTCCCGTGGTGCGGGCGGGCGTCTACCGCCGCGAGGAGCTGGAGCGGGTGCCGCCCGAACTGGTGGCCAGGTATTTCGAGCCCGCCGCGGAGCCAGGATCGCTGCGGGTCATCGAGAAGCTGCGGAGTCGTGTGGAGTACCGCCGGCACGATCTGCTGTCGCTTCAGCCGGTCGGTGAAGGATTCGCGTTGGTGCTGTGCAAGAACGTGTTGCTTCATTTCTTACCCGAGCAGCGCGTCCAGGTGATCCGAATGTTCCACCGAGCGCTGGCCCCGGGAGGCTATTTCGCCACCGAGCAGACGCAAAAGATGCCCCCGGAGCTGGCGCCGTTGTTCGAGCAGGTGGTTTCCGACGGCCAGCTTTTTCGGAAGGTGGACAGGCACGATGCGCGTCATGCGGCTTGAGGGCAGCGGGCGGATCTACAGCTCGAACGTCTACCTGGTGCGCGGAGACTGGAACGCGCTGGCGGATGTGAACACGTTGGTGGACGTGGGCCAGGATCCGGCCGTGGTGGCCCAGATCGAGGCGGCGGCCACCGGGGTTGGGAAGCGCAAGATCGAGCGGGTGGTGCTGACACACAGCCATTCCGACCATGCCGCGCTGTTGCCCTTGATCCGCGAGCGCTACCGGCCCGAGGTGCTGGCGTTTTCGTCGGCTCTGGAAGGCGTGGACCGGCGGCTCCAGGATGGCGATCGGATCCGCATGGGAGACCGTGAGTTCGAAGTTCTGCACGCGCCCGCACACAGTGACGATTCCATCTGCCTCTACTCGCAACAGGAGGGCGTGCTGTTTGCGGGCGATGCGCCGCTGGCGGTGGACTCGCCGGACGGCGCTTACGACGAGCGATTTCTCTTGCTGCTGGAGCGGCTGGTCGGCTCGGGCGTGAAGGTGATCTATCCCGGCCACGGCGAGCCGCTCCGGCGCGACTGCGCCGCCCGGCTGCGGGCGTCGCTGGATAACGTCAGGCGCAGCCTGGCGAGGCAAGGACCAGGGCCGTAAAACGGCCAGAACCAGCGGCTCGTCGGCCCCGGCGGAACGGGGCAACCATCGGAGGCCGCGAGCCGGCGATCTCTGCGCGCTCGGACTGGTGCGGGTGGGCGCGTGGCGAAACTTTTCAAGGAGTGGGGAAATGGCACGGAAATTCAATCAAGATGTTTTGGCCGCCGCAGCCTCGCGCACGCGCGGGGCCACGGCGGTCATGGAAGTGGACGAACGGCCAGGGGCGGAGCACGCCGCCGAGCAAGACCGCTTTGTCGAGGAGCTTGCCCGCTTGGTGCAAGCGGCCCACGACGGACGCTTGTCAGAACGAGGGCGACCAGAGCTCTTCACGGGCCGCTATCGGCAGCTTATCGAGGGCGTCAATGAGATGCTGGACGCCCTGATCGCTCCGCTGAACGTGGCCGCCGAGTACGTGGACCGCATCTCGAAAGGCGACCTGCCGCCCAAGATCACCGAGGACTGGCGCGGCGACTTCAACGAGG